>TBL_comb47_HYPODRAFT_10001942_pt1 | contig 26292 bp, 16 predicted proteins | sample TroBogypolimnion_40_FD_10682 | JGI IMG/M metagenome (IMG submission 10682)
CTGGAACTTTACCGCGGGCATTTGTTAAAACAAGGCATCGGTAAACGACAAATTCAATTTTACAATTTTGAATTACCCGAGAATTATCTGGACAAAACATGGAGCGATATTTATTTTGAGATAAAGAAAAAATTTCAAACCGATAAACCCAATTATGTTTTTTTGGACGAAGTGCAAAATATACCACTTTTTGAAAAATTAGTTGACGGGCTTTTTGCTACCCAAAATACGGATATTTACATTACGGGGTCAAATGCATTTTTGTTGAGTGGCGAACTAGCAACTTTGCTGAGCGGCCGTTACATAGAAATATCTATTTTGCCCTTTTCGTTCAAAGAATACTTAACGGCACGCAAGATTGACACAAACAACATGTACCTCAATTACGAAGCCTTGTTTTTTGATTATGTTAATGAAACTTCATTGCCAAAAGGTGTGGAACTGCGGGAAAGTGGTTTTGATACGATTTACGAATATCTGGAAGCCATTTACACCACAATAATCGAAAAGGACATAAGTGGTTTTGATACGATTTACGAATATCTGGAAGCCATTTACACCACAATAATCGAAAAGGACATAACCCAACGACATCAAATAAACGATAAACGTGCTTTTGCCAACATTGTAAAATTTGTGGCTTCAAATATTGGGAATGCACTTTCGCCAGGCAACATTTCCAAAACACTCAGGCAGGACGGACAAAACATCCATCACGCCACTGTGGAAAAATATTTGGATTATTTGGTGGAAAGTTTTGTGTTTTATAAAGTAAATCGTTTCGATTTGAAAGGCAAAAAACAATTGGCTACGCAAGAAAAATATTATTTGGTTGACGCAGGTTTACTGAATATTCTGGCTGGAAAAGAGAGAATTACAGACAGAGGTCACATTTTGGAAAATATTGTTTATTTAGAACTACTGCGCAGGGGGAACAAAGTATGGACAGGTACAGCTCGAAACACAGAAGTGGACTTTATGTGCAAAAATCCAACAGGCGAAATTGAATACTACCAGGTCGCATGGCAAATGACTGCCGAAGGTACTGTAGAACGGGAGTTTGGGGCATTAGAAAAAATCAACGACAACTACCCAAAGTGTTTGCTCACAACAGATTCATTTACTCAAAACCGAAGCGGAGTAAGACACTCGAACGTATTTAATTGGCTACTTGGAACAAACGATAAGCACGAATAACCACTGGCCATAACAAAAGAGATATCTCAATTGCTATTTCCGTCCAGAATTGAAAAAGGGAAGTACAACCCATCCCTGAAATTGGCTTATGATATTTCAAAAGCTTTTAACCTTCCGATCGAATCGTTCTTTATTTTTGATGAGACTGTTAGATTTTTAGTAAACTGGGCATCATTCTTATCGTCAATATCTTAGACACCAAAACTTTAAAACAGATAAAACCAATTGGAAAATAAAAGACAATCCTTTGCAACCACTGGGGCTTTGGCTAAATATTGCTCAATTGTTGTATTTCCCGTTTTTGATTTTCACAATGGCAAAAATGCCCGACTATTTCGTTATGGCTTTTGCCATCATAACGGGGGGACACCTATTCCCCTACGCCTGGTTCTACAAGACAAATTTGTACACAATTTTTTCAGTCATCATGGTAACAGGGGCATTGCTTCTTGGACTATTCCTGTCAACAGAGAAACTATTTTATATCCCTGCCTATACAAGTTTATGTCTTGCTTTGCTGACAACCTTATTGTATTTCAACAGTAAGAAAAAGATAGGTGCAAATTAAAACTGCTGCTTAATAATCATGAACAATATGCAAAATAGGAAAGTATTGAGAAAGAAACTAATTAATTGAATATGAATTTTAAAAAGAAAATCTATTTTTGCCCCATATAAAAATCATAAAATATTATGCATATTTCAATTACTGGAGATTTAGGAAGTGGAAAAAGTAGTGTTGCCAAGGTACTCTGTGAGAGGTTAGGATATAAATATTTTTCTACAGGACTAATCCAAAGGACGTTAGGTTTGAAAAATGGGATGAACACACTGGAATTCAATAAATATACTGATGATAATAAAGAGATTGATGACTATATTGACCAGCACCTAAAAGACATAAACAAGAGCAGTGATTTATATGTTCTTGACTCACGACTTGCATGGTTTTTTATAGAGAAGTCTTTTAAAGTGTACTTATTAACTTTTAATCAAATTGCAGCACATCGTATTATAAATGACACAAAAAGAATTGGTGAACCAAATGCTGCTGATGTTAATAAAAAGATAGAAGATTCTGAGGAGAGAAGAAATATAGAAAATAAAAGATTTGAAAAAAACTATGGAGCTAAATTCGATTTACTTCACAATTTCGATTTGGTAATCGACACATCTTATGCGACTTTGGAACAAGTCACAAAGACGATATTAAACGCTTATGAAAAATGGAGACAGAATGTGCATTTCAATAAGATTTGGTTTTCTTCTCAAAGATTGTATCCACTTGAGAACATTAGGGTAATTGGTCGCAATGAAGCAAAAGAAGTTAGAAGAAACATCGCTGAAAATGGCTTCAATGCTGAATTTCCCATTTTAGTTTTAAGGTACATCAATTATTTTTTTATTTATGATGGACATAAACGTTTTAGTGCTTCAATTTACAATAGTATTCCATTGATACCTTTACAAATAATTGCTGGAAATAATGAAGAAGCAATTAGTGGATTATCTGCAGAACAATATGTAAAAGATTGTTTTCAACTTAGCATATTATACGATTGGGAAGATGCCCACTCCTTTAGATATTTTGAATATCCAGTAATTGAAAAATGATATGTAAAAGGTAAACAATTCCAATACAGAAGTACCTTTTAAAGCAGTGGATTGGTGTTTTACTATATTCAGAACCGGTATTTATAAATTGGAGGAAACGATATTAAGTTCCAAAGAACATCATCCGAATTTTGCTAACCAAATTGTGAAACCGATAGTGTGCAATCCTTCATTTTAAGGTCCTCAACAAAATGAAACGGTGCAGAAGAAAATCTTAAAAGAGAAAATTGGTTTAGAGTTTATTAGACAGGACAGCATTATTATCTGAAAATGGCATTTAAAATAGAATAACGAATGACAAGAACGCCCAACTTGTAACACTCGGTTTAGCAAAGGATTCCAGAGGTGCGAGAAGGAATGTAACCCGCTTTAACTTTTTTGAAAGCAAGAAATCAGCCAATTAATTGCTTTCTTTCTTTTATTGACATACTTTTGGGAAGACGTCAAATAAAACGCTATATGCAATAGCCAATGCTAATAAAATAAACGACATATAAATATTTATTATTAATATGATTGGGACGATGGATGGTCAAATCAAATCCAAAGAACAACTCATAAAAGAGTTAGAGGATCTGCAGCAAATGTATGATTCACTGAAAGCAATTTCAGATGCCGACAATAACAGGCTTAAACTGACGGAAGAAAAACTGTCGAAACTTGAACACCGCAACCGTGCCTGGCTGGAGAATTCTCCGGTGTGTACCCAAATCATAGACCTTGATTTTAACCTGCAATACATGAGCGATGCGGGAATAAAAGATCATCAGATTGATGATATCACATCTTATTATGGAAAGACCTATCCGTTTCATTTCTATCCCGAGTCATTCAAAACCGGGATGAAGGGCAATATGCTCAGGGCGATAGAAACCGGCAAAGTAATTACCCTGGAAGCCCCGGTGGTTGATGTAAACGGCCATGAACTCTGGTACCGCTCAACTATTGTACCTGTAAAGGACAATACCGACCTGGTTGATTCTTTGATGATCGTCTCCCTCGATACAACCGAACAAAAAACTGCTGAAAAAAACAACAATCAATCAGAGGAAAAATACAGGCAGCTTGCCGATCATTCGCCATCTATCGTTTACAGGCTGATCCTAAAGCCCGAACGCAGGTTCGAATATGTAAGTCCTTCAACAACTGAAATTACTGGATATTCTCCGGAAGAACATTACGCCGATCCACAACTGGGTTACAAACTGATTCATCCTGACGACAGGAAACTGTTTACAGACATAACCAGGTATAGCCACGGTGAACCCCTTGAGTTGCGTTGCATAAAAAAAGATGGTTCAGTTATATGGACTGAACAGCGCAACGTATTGCTGTTTGACGAAAACAACGATCTTGTTGCCATTGAAGGACAAGTAAGGGATATTACTGCACAAAAACTGGCAGAAGAAGCGCTGAAGGATTCGATGCAATTGCTCGAAAGAACAATGTACAGCCTACTTGATGCGGTGTTTATTATTGACTCCGATACTGTGAAGATTCTGGATTGCAACGCTGCAGCATCAACCATCTTCGGATACAGCCGGGAAGAAATGCTGGGACAAACTACTACATTCCTGCATGTGGATGAGGCCTCGTTGGAAGGTTTCAGGCAGCAACTATATTCCGACATGGAAACGGGAAAAGAATACATGTTCCTGCCTGAGTATAAGATGAAGCACAAAGATGGAACTCTGTTTTTTAGTGAGCACAGCGTGGTTCCATTAAAAAACAAACAGGGACAGCGCATCGGGTGGGTGAGCGTAGTTCGGGATATCACCGAACGCAAACTTAGCAAAGCCATATTTAAGGACATTGTTGAAAAAAATCCAATGTCAATTCAGATACTGGATATGGATGGCTATCCTATTCAGGTAAATTCGGCACATACCAACCTCTTTGGAGTTAAACCTCCGGCTGATTATTCAGTTTTTAAAGACCATCAATTGTTGTCGCTTGGATTTGACGAATTCTTCGGGAGGATTAAAAAAGGAGAAGTGGTTTACTTTCCTGCTACATTTTATAATGTTAATGATGTTGACCCATCATTTCCTGATTCTCCGGTTTGGGTGAAAGCTGTTGGCTTCACTTTAAACGATAACAACGGGAAACCCGAGAAAATTGTTTTTATGCACGAAAACATAACAGAGAGCAAAATTGCAGAAAAAGAATTAATTGCAGCAAAAGAAAAGGCCGAAGAAAGCGAAGAAAAATACCGGTTGCTTTTTGAAAATGCAAATGAAGCTATCTATATTGTTCAAAACGAAAAGTTGGTTTTTACAAATCCTGCTTGTGAACAATTATCAGGAATCTCGAAAGACAATTTAATAGGGTTTTCAATCTCAGATTTGGTTGATGAGAATGACAAAGAAAATCTATTAAACCATCATTACGATTTGATTAAAGGAATTACTCAAAATCAAAATAGCATATTTACAATTATTAATCAAGAAGGTTTAAAACGACATTTATCAATAAATTCCGTTCTTATCAACTGGAACGGATTACCGGCAACGCTAAACTTTGGAACAGATATCACCGATAGCAAGAAGGCAGAACTAGAATTAATGGCCCAACGTCAAATCTATGAACAAATTCTTGAGCAGTCGCTGGCTGGATATTGGGATTGGGATATACTTTCAGGATATGAATATTTGAGTCCTACCTTTAAGAAAATGTTTGGTTATGAAGATGATGAGATTGAAAATAGGGCAGAATCCTGGCAGAAGTTAATATTTTCAGAAGATCTTCCGGCTGTATATGAAGAATTTAACAAGCATATAGAAAGCAAAGGGATAATTCCCTATTACAATGAAGTGCGTTATCATCATAAAAATGGTTCAATTATATGGGTTATTTGTACTGGTAAAGTTATCGAGTGGGACGATAATGGAAAACCAATGAGGATGATTGGATGTCATATTGATATCACTGCACGAAAACAAATCGAACAGGAATTAAATAGAGCCAAAGAAAAAGCACAGGAAAGCGAACAAAGATTATTTACCTATATAAACTCAATTCCTGATGTTATTTGCTACAAAGATGGGGATGGAAAATGGCTGTTAGCCAATAACGCTGATTTAGAACTTTTTTGCTTACAAGGGGTTGATTACCATGGTAAAACTGACAATGAATTATCGGAATATACTCATGAAATTTATAAAGATGCTTTCAAAAATTGCATGGAATCTGATGAGAGAGCCTGGGAGCAAAAAACAATTTCTATAGGAATTGAAATAATACCAACGGCTAAAGGCGAAAAAAGAGTTTATGAAGTTATTAAAGTTCCTGTATTTCAGGCTAATGGCAAAAGAAAAGGATTGGCTGTTATAGGCCGGGATATTACAAAATTATACGAAACTCAGGATAATCTTTTAACAGCTAAAGAAAAAGCCGAAGAATCCGATCGCCTCAAATCAGCTTTCCTTGCCAATATGAGCCACGAAATCCGCACGCCGATGAATGGCATTTTAGGTTTTGCCGAAATACTCAAAGATCCGGATTTGACAGGTGATCAGCAGCAGGAGTACATTAAAATTATTGAGAAAAGCGGAAACCGGATGCTCAATATCATCAACGATATTGTTGATATTTCCAAAATAGAGGCCGGCTTGATGAAAGTAAATTTAACTGAATCGAATATCAACGAACAGATCGAATACATTTACACTTTCTTCAAACCCGAGGTAGAATCCAAAGGGATGAAGCTTTTGATCAATATAACCTTGTCGGCACAAGAAGCTACTATTTTAACCGACCGCGAAAAAGTGTATGCCATATTTACCAACCTGGTGAAAAATGCCATAAAATATTCCAGGGAGGGTTCAATAGAAATTGGTTATACACGTGTAGAGACGTTGCATGCAACGTCTCTACAATTTTTTGTAAAAGATACCGGCATCGGCATTCCGCTTGACCGTCAGAAGGCCATTTTCGAACGTTTTATCCAAGCTGATATTACCGATAAAATGGCCAGGCAAGGTGCCGGTCTGGGGTTGGCCATCACAAAATCGCACGTCGAGATGTTGGGGGGCAAAATTTGGGTCGAAAGCCTGGAAGGGGAGGGTTCAACATTTTATTTTACATTGCCTTACAACCAAAAACATGAAGTGGACACTTTTGCTCAATCCTCTGTTTCTAGCATCGAAAAATACCATTTGCAGAAAAGAGTGAAAATACTGATTGCTGAGGATGACCCAACATCCGAAATGCTTATTTCGTTGATGGTAACTACATTTGGCAGGGAAATCCTTAAAGTTCAAACAGGTACGGCGGCTATTGAAGCATGTCGCCAAAACCCCGATATTGACCTGATATTGATGGACATCCAAATGCCCCAATTGGGTGGCTACGAAGCCACCAGGCAAATCCGCGGATTTAATAAGGATGTTGTTATCATAGCCCAAACAGCGTTTGGTTTATCAGGCGACCGCGAAAAAGCGATTGAAGCGGGTTGCAACGATTATATTTCAAAACCGATAAACAAGATGGGTCTCCAGGCTTTGATCCATAAATATTTCGATAAACGAACAAACTTTTAGCACAAAGCAGCTTAAATAGTAAGCTTTCAAAATGGAAGGAAAAATTTAAAAACTAAAGCAATGGATGATTACGCGAATAAAACCAGGCAAGAACTCATTCGTGAGTTGCAAAAATTGGCTGAGGATTATCACTCGCTCGAAATGGATTGCAAATCCAAAAACCTTGCAAATGATGAAAAATTCAGGCATATCTTCGAATCGTCAAATGTTGCCAAATCTATTACTTCCATAACAGGTGAAATTAACGTGAACAAAGCCTTATGCGACCTGCTTGGCTACTCACCCGACGAATTAAAAGGTAAGAAATGGCAGGATATTACCCATAAGGACGACATTGAGGTTACTCAGAAAGAAGTGGATGAACTCCTTAATAGCACAAACCAATCAACCCGTTTTAGCAAACGCTACCTGCACAAAAATGGTTCTGTAATCTGGACAGATGTTTCAGTAGCTTTGAAGTTTGATTCCACTCAAAAACCCGAATACTTTATCACAACAATAGTTGATATTACCGCGCGCAGGTTGGCTGAAGAGGCTTTAGAAATGAGCGAGGCTAATTTCCGAAATCTTGCAGCGAACACAAATGGAGGTATTCTCATCGCCCTTTCAACCGGACAGATTATTTATACCAGTCCCCAAGCCAACGAATTACTGGGTTATACATCAGAAGAGGCACTTAAAATTTCCCAGGTTGATCTATTGAATGCAGAGGATTATCCTCGGATGAAGCAACGTTTGCAAAACCGGATTGCCGGACTGGATGAGCCTTTGGTGTATGAAGCATTACTCAAGCGAAAGGATGGCACGAGTTTCAATGCTGAAGTTTACGCTTCAAAAACCTATTGGCAGAACCAGACGTGTAATATGGTACTTTTTCACGACATTACTGCCAGAAAACAAATGGAGGCAGAATTGATTGCATCAACCAATTTTACAAAAAACCTGATTAATTCCATGCTGGATGGTTTTTCAGTTTTGGATCCCAACGGTGTACATATTGACGTGAATGCTTCGCTTTGCCAATTGACAGGCTTTTCCCGCGAAGAACTGATCGGAAGCGGACTGCCACATCTATATTGGCCGCCAGAAGAATACGAACAGATTGAGAAAGCTTTTCAAAAACTTGGAAAAGGCGAAGTGGGCAACTTTGAACTTGTTTTCATGAAGAAAGACGGCGTCCGCTTTCCGGTAATCGTAAGTCCATCAGCAATTGTTGATGCTTCTGGTAATATCATTAGCTATTCAGCAACTGTAAAAGACATTACTTCAATTAAATTGGCACAAAAAGAACTGCTTCTTAGTGAAGCCAGGTTTCGCCGCACTTTCGACCAATCTCCTGTAGCTTCCGCTATGGTTAGTTTGGATAAAACATTTTTAAGGTGTAATGATGCTTTCTGTAATTTTATCGGATATACTGAAAACGAATTGCTTGGGAAAACAATTTCTTTTATTAGCCATCCGGAAGATGTGGAGATGGGCATGAATGAAATAAAACAAATGGTCAAAGGTGATTTGGATGTTGCCAGATTCCTGAAACGATACCTCAATAAAGATGGTACAATCCTTTACGGAGATATCAGCATTAGTTTAATACACGACCAAAATAATGAACCTCTATATTTTTTGCCCATTATTCAGGATGTTTCCAAACGTGTGTTGGACGAAAAAGCGATCAGGGATGCCGAAGCAAATGCCCGTGCCATTATGGAAGCAACCACAAATACCCTTATTCTGCTCGACGAAAATGGATTTGTAATCGATACAAACGAAGTACATGCCAGAAGGTTTGGCAAGTCGCGCAAGGATTTGCTGTCAAAATGCATTTACAACTTCTTGCCAGATGATGTAGCCAACCGAAGGAAGGCCCTTATCAAACAGGTTGTTGAAACCCAAAAACCTGCAATTGGAGAGGATTTAAGAGATAACCGTTTTACAGAATATTCAATTTTTCCTGTTGCATCGGATCATAAAACACAAAGGGTGGCCGTGTTTGCACAGGACATCACCGAGCGCAAACTCGCAGAGCTGAACCTAAAACAAAATGAAGAGAGGTTAAAAAGCCTGGTCAGGATTTTCCAGTTCAATACCGAAAGCAAACAGGCATTATTGGATTTCACACTGGAAGAAGCCATTGCGCTTACAAGCAGCAAAATAGGATACATTTATTTTTACGACGAACAGGCAGAACAGTTTGCGTTGTTCAGTTGGTCAAAACAAGTGATGAACGAATGCCTGATCACAGAGCCCAGAACCAAATACAATTTAAAAGAAACCGGAATTTGGGGTGAAGCAGTCCGGCAACGCAAACCAATCATGGAAAACGGTTTTCAGTCTCCGAATCCTTTACGGAAAGGTTATCCTGAAGGCCATGCACATTTAAGTAAATTCCTTACTATCCCCGTTATAGTTGAAAACAAAATTGTTGCGGTGGTTGGGGTTGGAAATAAGGAAACCGACTACAATGAAACGGATGTTTTGCACCTTACTTTATTAATGGACGGAACATGGAAAGTTGTCCGGAAAATTAAGATTGATGAATTACTGAAGAAACAAAATGAGGAACTTCTTCAGCTCAACGCCCAAAAGGATAAATTCTTTTCCATAATAGCCCACGATCTGCGAGGTCCTTTTAATGGGTTTTTGGGACTCTCCGAGTTAATGGTTCAGGATTTGTCCAGTCTTACAATGGCAGAAGTACAAAGCATTGCGGTTGAAATTAACAAATCGGCAACAAACCTATTCCGTCTGCTCGAAAACCTGCTTAGTTGGTCAACTATAAAGCAGGGTATTGTGTCCTACGATCCCAAGACTCTAAAATTGCATCAGATCCTGGTCGAAAGTATAGAGACGGTTCATGAGGCGGCTTTTAGAAAAAGCATAGAAATACGGCTTAACCTTTCGGATGATTTGATCGTGTTTGCTGACGCAGACCAGTTGCAGACCATTATACGGAACCTTGTTTCAAATGCTGTTAAATTTACACCAAAAGACGGAAAAGTTGAGGTTTCTGCAATACCTTTCAGCAATCAAAGCGTAATGGTTTCTGTTAAAGACTCGGGGATTGGAATGAACAAGGAAATAGCCGCTAATTTATTCAACCTTGGGTATAATTCAAACCGAAAAGGGACTGATGGAGAAGCAAGTACCGGGTTAGGGTTGTTGCTGTGCAAAGAATTTATTGAAAAGCACAATGGGAAACTTTGGGTCAAAAGTGAAGAAGGAAAAGGCTCAACATTCAATTTCACCCTACCTCTCGATGTATCATTTGAGCCGATCGTTGCAAAAGCTCAAATAGAACCTCATTCCGCATTTCCCAATACTCAATTGCTCAAAATCCTTATTGCCGAAGATGATGAAACATCTGATTCGCTCCTGACGATCTTCGTTAAAAATATAAGCAGTAAAATCATTAAAGCAAGAACTGGCAACGAAACGGTTGAAACCTGCCGCCAAAACCACGATATTGACCTGATATTGATGGACATCCAAATGCCTCAATTGGGTGGCTATGAAGCCACCAGACAAATCCGCGGATTTAATAAGGATGTTGTTATCATAGCCCAAACAGCGTTTGGTTTATCAGGCGACCGCGAAAAAGCGATTAAAGCCGGTTGCAACGATTATATTTCAAAACCGATTAAGAAAGATAAATTACTTTCACTCATACATAAGTATTTTGGGAAATGAAACAGATATAACGCGACAACTTCAATGCTTTGGTTAAAGAAAAAATCCCTTCGCTGTTAACGTAGGGATTTGTTCAACCGATGTAGTTTTAGAAGCCTCTGTATCACATCGATATCTATCTGAAATTCAGGTTGTCACATTTGGCAAGGCAAAATTTCAAAAAAACAAGCATTTTTATTTCAATCTTTCACCAATCGAACTGCGAAACCATACATGAGTGCATTTTTGTCGCGGTTACAAATACCATCTTCATTGTTAAAGCTACGATAGAAAACGCTTGTTTTTTCTTTCGTCATGCTCCAATAACTGGCAATCAAGTTCTGGCTACCGAAACGTCCATCTTCATAATCACGCTCACCCAGTGGGATAGCAGTAAAACCGCTCTCATTTGTTGCACCAGTATTTGGACTTAACCAGTGAGCGGTCCCGGCCTCTTTCAATTTTAAACCTGCAAGTTGTTCACCCCCAAGAGCTGTCGTCAGGGTTGTCCAGTCTGCATCAGTAGGCACATGCCAGCCAGCCGGTGCGATGTTGCGTTGATCACCAACAGCATACCAGTTGTACATTAAACCATAGGTGGCAATCTTGTTTTTATCCATTGTATTTTTATAACTGCAACAGACCCCCGTTTTCAGCTTATTGTTCCATTCATTGGAAAGATTGACAATCGGAATGGCTTCACCGTTGCGGTATTTGGCAACGCGCAGATTTTCAGCCATCCAGGTCTGGTTTCCGATTTTTACTGTTTTATAGGTATTCCCGGACTGATCTGTCATGGACCCATAAGTCACCTTTGGATTAAATTGAGCGTTGGTCACCCCACCTTTTTCCGCGAGTACGGTTTTCAATTGTTCTTGTTGTGTAACAACTTTACCTTTCATCAATTGAGACAATTTTTTCACCATCCCAATAATTGGTTTATAAGTTATAACATCGTTTTGTTTGACCGCATTTGCAGATAGGTATAAATCGAACTGAATATCTGGTTCACGGATTCCATAGACCACACCCGAAGTACCCAGACCCCTGATCCAACCGCAATAGTAGGGTGAATCAACAACTGTCCCGTTACGTTCGCATAATTTTGCGGATATCAGGGTCAGTGTGTCGTTTTTTAAATCATCGATGATTTGAATAAAACTCCCACCTTTATTTACATAAAACATTAAATACCTGTCCCCATTTTTACCCCAATCCAAAGGTTTGGTTTCCTCCCTTGCTGCTATCTTTGCGGGACCTTTTACGGTTACTGTCATTTCCTCTCCATCCGTTGGTTCATCAGGATCGCAAGAAACTTCCCATACCTGATTCTTGTAAAATTTCGTCCCAAAAAAGTCAAGTGTTCCATTGCCTTGCGGCGATGCCTGTTGAGGGGCTACCGGATTTGCTGTCGGATTTTCTGCAGGTTTCGTCGGGGTGATCGCAACTGGAGATTCAGGTTGTTTGTTTGGTTTCTTCGAGGTTGAAGACTCCGGTTGTTTGGTTCCAAAATTTCCTTTACCCAAATCGGATAGTTTGGTGACGTCTGCAAAGATAGGTTGGTATTTAACTACCGATGTGGCATTGATCGCAACAGACGAGAAAAACGTTCCGTATCGGCCTTCTACGACATACATACAACCCTCGGCTCCCATTCCGATGATCTTTCCCCACTTTGCCACAACTTTTACCATTGTCCCGTTACTTTCATACAATTTCAGGGAAACGTTGATTGCCTGACCATTGCCATTTACATCATCCATCAGCGAAACGGAACCTGACAAAGGTTTGGCTTCCGGTGCAAACATCAGGTACCTGCCTGTACCCCAATCAATGGCCGATCCTGTTGATTCCAGGGCGTTTTTAAATTTTGACAAGGTCCAATCCTTACCGGCAGACGGCATTGCGGGCATACGCTGTGCATCCCAAACCTGATTTTTTGTAAACTTCAAGGCAAAAAATGGCGATCCTATTTTCGATTTTGGGGTTTCTTCGATTTTGGCGACTTCGTTTCCTTTGGCCAAATCGGACAATTTGGTGACATCTGCTATGATTGGTTTGTATTTGATGACTGATGAAGCACTAACAGCTGCAGTTGAGAAAAAGGACCCGTATCTACCTTCAACTTCGTACATACATCCTTCAGTCCCCTTTCCAATAAATTTCCCCCACTTTGAAACAACTTTTACCAATTTACCATTGGCCTCAAATAATTTGAGTGAAATACAAAAAGTCTTACCGGAATTGTTGACATCGTCTGTAAAGGTATAGGCCCCTTTTAACGGATTGGTCTCCAATACAAACATAAGATATCGGCCTTTACCCCAATCGATAGCAGCTCCTGAGGCGTCAAGTGCATTTTTAAACCCCGATAAAGTCCACTCTTTTCCTGCAGCAGGATTAGCAGGCGAACGCTGCACGTCGTAAACTTGTTCTTTTGTGTATTTGACTTTAAGAAAATCTGAACATGACATATCCTTTGGTGCCTGGGCTTTTGCAATAAATGCTGTTATTGCAATAAATGCAAAAATGGAAAAAATTCTGACTGACTTCATAGGAATAAAAATGAGAGAAATTAATGAATAAACCGCAACCTTCAAATGGTTTCATCAGAACGAACTGCAAAACCATTGTACAAAAGTAAAAATCATTTCGGATGAAACATCAGAATTCAATGAGACAAAAAGTGGACATTTACAAATAGCCCTTCATGGAGAGATTGGAGCAATAATCTATTATAGAGATATTTAACCTTATAATTGTTTTGAAATGAATAATTCTTATTATTTACATAAACAGAAAAAAACCATCGAAAAAATAGACCAATCCAACAATTCCGATACACATACTCAGATACCATACGATTTTCTTCTTGGTCAATGCCGATATTGAAGACAACAGGATGGAAACCTGGAGAAAAATAACCGCAATGCCAAAAATATTGGAGTGATCTTTGTTCATATCCCTTTCCTGTTCAAATCCTATGGCCAATGCTTTTATTTCTGCCTTCTCTTTTTCGTACTGGGAAATTTTTGTCTTGTAATAGGCTATTTTATCCTGGTATTTCTGTGAGTCATTGTTGATATTTCCCTTTTGCAACTCCAGATTATCGCACTGCATTTCGAACATATAGCTTTTCAGGCTCTTCGATTCGTAAAACGACCACTGGTCCGAGGCCTTGGATTGGTTCATTAATGAACGGGTGCTGTAACCGCCACCCTTAAAAGTGGACAATGTTGCGCAAACAGCCAGTATGACTGTTGATAAGGCCAAATAATTCAGCCATTTTTCTTTTACTTCTGCCATGATTTTTTTGCGACAAATTTAGTAATTTATGACACAATAGATAACCCAACATAAGCTACCTCCATACTTTCAATGGCAAATAGGCCTACGTCTGAATTCAGATGCGTTAATGTAATTTTAACCGGGAAAGCATTGGTGAGCTTCCAACTCATCGCTACGCACTGGTTCTCATCAAAAAGGTTTATCGTTATCGACGTTCTCTTTATAGTATTCATTTTAACCTGGAAATATTTAATCTACAGTGCTTTATTGCCTGTGAAATTACCCCTTTTTAGGGTTATGTTAGAAATTTTTTGAATACCGGGCATTTTAATTGGGGAGTAAACACATCTATTTCCTCCACAGTATTCGATAACCTGTGTTTCGGAGGACAAACCAGTTACTTCCTGAAAAATTATTTCTAATTCATCCCATTTGAACTGGAAAGAGAATTTTACTAGCGGCCATGTTGCCTTTGACGGCATTTCACCATCCTTAAAATGGAAAACCATACTATGAATTATTAGTTATTGATATATTGCTTTATAATTGTCGTTTCGCCGATCGTTCGGGTCGGTTACAAGATTTTTTGTGCTGCCCCAGGCCCAGGTGTACTTGTCATTGTCGTTGGGGCCATCAAAAAACAAGGCTGCCTGTATTTTTTTCGAATCCACTGTCCTTGATAAAGCGATTGCAAGTTTGTTACCTCTTGGGTTTGAATTCAGGTTAGTCCCTGGTATAGAGAACTTTTCCCCTCTGTTCGCCACCAGGTTTTCATCAAGTAGATATTTGATTTCACGGGTATTGGAACTTTCATACCAATCTCTTTGATTACCATCCAAACCGTACCAAGCGGCTTCTATGGAAATGCGTGAAAGAATTGGCACATGTGGAATTAGTGAGGGATACAATGTCTGATACGCACTGTTGGCAGTAACATCCATTACATTTTCTGCACTTCCCCATTTCCAGTTATATTTACCATTCGAATCCGGAGCCGTAAAGAACAGGGAAACCGTAACAGGAACTGAATTAATGACCCTTGTCAGTTGAACAGCGAGTTTTGTTCCCCTGTTCTGGGATGTAAATTCGTATCCACTCACGGAGAAACCTTCCCCACCATGGTTGGCCATATTCATCGCTATAAAATCTCCGATACTGCGTCCATCAGTACCTAAGAAGTCATAGGTAGAACCACTCTCACCGTACCAGGCTGCATAGACAACAATTGGGGGAAGCAGATAGAGTTGTTTGTAATCATCGCTCACATGATCATTTGGATCCATAGAAACAAAATCCCTGCTGCCCCATGACCATTGATAATTATAGTTAAACCCATTCGCCGTCCCAACCGGAGGGACAAAGTTTAAAACAGCTCTTAATAACCTATCCCCAATTTTTCTGGAAACTGTCGCATGCAAGGTGGTACCCGAAGCGTTCATATTTAAATCGTTTCTCCATATGGTAAACATGCTTCCACCCATACGGGCAATTTTAGCCTGAAGGATATTTTTAATCTCTTGTCCCTGCGCACCGGTTACCTCACTGGCCGAACCGAACCAGGCCTCTTCTACCTTAACGCATGGAAGCACGACGATCTCTTTGTATTTGTCATTACGATGGTCGTTTGGGTCACTTACGAGATTTTGCAGGCTCCCCCACTCCCATGTATATTTGCCATTGTCGTTCATGGTCTTGAAAAATAAGGCTGCCTGAACCGATACACCTCCAATCACTCTTGAGGCAACCACCGCGAGGTTGCGGGCAGCCGTACTTGTGCTTAGCTGATCAGGTCGTATCGAAAACTTGTTGCCTCCTTGTAAAACAACATTTGATGAAAGAATAGCCGCAATACTTAAATTTCCATTACCTCTGAAATCCAAAGGATCACTTCCGTCAAATCCGAACCAGGCTGCCTCAACTGTAAAAGCACCGGTAACAGGTGTAGGCATTAGCAACCCAGTAATCTGGGGTATAAGTCCACTTCTGGTTGTCCTCATTTCTCTTAGAATAGAACTATCCTGACTAAGATCCAGCGGTGTTTGTCCCTTATCGTTGAAAACATTTTTCAGATTGGGTGACTGTCCAGCCAGATGCCTCACAACTTCCAGGCTACCTGACATGACCGCCCAATGCAACAAAGTGTTACCGGAGGCGTCTTTCGAATTGAGTTCATTTGGCAACTTAAGCAGAATTTTTCTAACAACCTCCACATTGTCCGTATCCACAGCATAGTATAGAGGTTTTTTGTAACCAATTGAGTCGTGCGTCAGATTTAAGTCGATTCCGGGTTGATCTATCAGATATTCGGCAATGAGGTTTCCGGTAGAGGGCCTGATATAGATCGAATAGGTTAGCAAAGGCATGTAATAAAAACCTGGAATTCCATCGTCATTAAATTTTATCAACATATTGATATCCTGCCCTTTAGCAACACAAGCCTTGAAAGTCTTGAACAAACCGAAACTAACAGCTAAAACCACCGGTTTTTTATTCCAATCTTTTACTCGATACGTATTATAGTTGTCATCCTGAGGAAGATCATTCCCTAAATCCAGCGATTCATGTGAAAGCAATATCGCTAGAATGTCATCATTAAAATAATCATTATGCAACGCGGCTACCAAAACCGACATTTGACTGGAATTCAAATACCATTCCCCGGTTGTCAATCTTCTATTGATTGTCCCCATTACCTTGTCCGGCCTGGTTGGAATGATTTCGTTGTTCTTTCTTGTAACAAACTGCTTAATCAATTCAACATTTTTCAATTGAAGAGCCAAATGGTAGGCCGTCTGGTTATTATCATCTTTGGTGCCAACTATCCCTCTTGCCGCAGTAATCAGTTGATCAAGCAGCTTAACTTTCCCGGATTCAACGGCCTTATGTATCGCAGTTGTACCTTGATACAATGAGGTCAGGTCATGGATGGCAGGGTCAATTCTTTGATCATTGAACTTTTTCATCTCCGCATCGGTGTTGTATTCCCAATCGCGAATAGCGTCATACAAAGCAGATAGATTTGATATTTCCGTTAAGGACAGAGGAGCTGGATTATTTGGCATAATACATTGTTTTATTCTCCTACTCATAAGGCTTTTCGGAAGACGCCCCGTTTTTACAAGTGGGTTCTGGACTCCACTGGTAGCTATAACTTTTGGGATACTCTTTAAAAAGCACCCTTAAGGCTGATTTTTTATTTTTTTTATTTACGAAAATGCAAACAAATGGTTACATGATCTGCACTATTTCATTGGGCGCTTGATTGGTTTGCAGTACTTTTCCAAACCCATCGGGAAACAGGTTTTAGTAAAAGCGATTTATGGAATTCGACTCATCATTAACAGGATTAGCAATATTCGATCCTATCCATCCTGAATTATTATTTAAAGCAGGAATAAGAAATGGAAACAATAAAATTTCACACTTCAAATCCCCGCCCCTTGAAACTGATCATTGATTATCAAATAGATGCGAAATAAAGTTCATCCAGTAAAGTGGTGTAAACAAGACATCGGTTAATTCTGACCCATTAAAATAACTTTGAAGGCCCAAGCAATAAAAAAACCCGGATTTATTCAATTCCCAATATCATAAGCCAGCAATACGCTTCCATGTCTGATCAGCAACATCTTATCATAAATTGATGGGTGCGCCCAGTGGGGTCCCTCTCCACCTTTTACCTGGAATGAGCTGATTATTTTCAAGTCGCTGGTATCGGGTTTTACCAGGGCAACATGTCCACCCTTTTCTTCATAAAAGTAGATCAGGCCATCGGCCGATATTACAGATCCTTTGGTGAACCAGCCTTTCTCCCAGTTGGTTTTTCCGGTTTTCCAATCTACTGAAGCCCAGTTTCCCCGGGTATTATCAAGCATCGTTGAGCCATAGATTGCCCCGTTGACCAAAACCAAACCACCATGATGCGTATCGAGGACATCGTTTTGCCATTTCAGGGAAATCGATTTTCCATCATCGGACAGATGAAAAAGCATGGCAGGCTGTTCGTTCCCATAAGTAATAAAAATGTCTCCATTGTAGAAAAGAGGGGTGTTTGCTGCTTCACCTATCCCATTCTTGTTTTTAGTATGATACTGAATGGTGTTGTGACTCCAGAGGATATTTCCGTTACTTGCATCGATCCCGATCAGATCGTTGGAAGTTTGTACCAGTACGATTTTTATTCCGGCCCATTCGACCAGGGATGAAGAAGCATACGATTTGTTGCCACCCATACTTTTGCTTTTCCACAGTAATACACCCGTTTTTTTGTCATAGGCAACAATCGTCGTTTTATCGCCCCCGGTCACATATAAAGCGGCCACGTCGGATAAAAGTACCGACTCCACATTTCCCCAGTACATATTTTTACCCTCAAAATCTATTAGCGGCTCTTTTCTCCAGAGCTCTTCGCCCCCATTGGTACTCAGGCAAACAAGGTCACCCATCCCACCAACCAGATAAATCCGGTCATTTTCGATGGTTGGCGTTCCCCGCGATTCCGGGTAGGTTTTAGTCCATGCCTGACTGTATGACTTTTCCCAAAGCAGTTTTCCATTCCTATCGCAAGCCGAAATAACATCCAGTGTATCAGATTGAAGACCGGTTATATAGATGACATTTTTATAAACGACTGGCTGTGACAAACCTTTACCGATGGTTTCGATTTTAAATTTTAATGCAGGTCCTTCGGCAGGCCATTCTTTTAACAGCCCCGTTTCCGGATAAATGCCATTGCGGTCAGGGCCCCTCCACTGCGAAATTTCGTTGTGTGGACTCAATAGCAGGACCAGAAATGTGGTTAAAAGAAGAATCGCAAGTTTCATGGTAAAAAACATTATGGTTCATTTGTTATCGTTTTACAAAGAAATGACAAAAACAGGATATTGGCCTTGTTTTCGTCACCTGTTTTCATCGATTTTTAAAGGGCAGTTTTTACCGATTCTCCAAATACATTGTCAAATTGAGCAACACTTTTTGCGAAAGCCGCTTTTTTGCCTCTGTCGTAAACCCCGAAAACTGATTGGATAGGATGATATTGCCAAAATCTGCAAATTCTTCGGCACAGTCACCATAGCCACATGCGTCAAAAATTGCAAAAGAAGTTTTGTCCCGGGTCATCCAATCTAGAAATGGATCCTTTTCAAAGGTCAAGCCCAATGAGGTATTGATCATTATTGAATTGATTTTCTTAATTTTAAATTCACGATCTGTAAGGATGTGGGTGTTTTTGGGAAGGTGGGTCGTAATGATGTCGCATCTTTCCATCAATTGGGTCAACTGCAGAAAAGTAATTCCGGTTTCCTCAAGTTCATGTTTTCGGGTCCGGCTAAAATAGAAAACCTTCATCCCAAAATGAATAGCCGTCTTTGCAACCATGAGTCCCAAAGTGCCAAGCCCGATGATCCCAATACTTTTGCCTCCCAATTCGGTGGGTTCGGTTCTCCATTGATTTTTTCCAAGCCCCTTGATCAAACAGATCAGTTGCGCAAACATAAACTCCACGGTTCCCTCATCGCCATAGTCCCTGACACCTTTCACTTCGATGCCCAACTTTCTCGCCTCTACGATGTCAACATTCGCGGATTTTTCATCGTAGAGACTGCAACACATTCCCACAAATCTCAATGAAGGGCATGACCTCAAAATCTCCGAAGAAATTTTTGTGTGCCAGCTTACCAGAACGCAGTCGGAGTCCCCGATCCGGGCAATAATCTCATTATCAGTCTCAGGAAAATCATTGTGAATTGTAATGGCTGCCTCCGACAACAGGGCGATCTTTTCAACTTCAGGACTTACCAGTCCGCAATTGTCGATGATGGTAATTTTTTTGAATGTCATGTTATTCTAATTATTCAGATGATTAACCTGGAAGTGCGTGGTTTATTGATTCGGTGTCCTGTTGTATTTGAGCATTTTACTGGCCCATGGGATAAAATATTGGAAGTTGGGGGCATCGGTATGTCCGCCGTCGTGTTGCCGCCATGCCAGTTCGCCATCCAACAAACCGGTCAGCACCGGTGGCATTTTTTCTTTCAGATAGTCGTTGGAAACACCAATATCCTTAACGCCCAACAATTTATAAACCGGACCTGCGGCAACGGTCGCCATATAACTTCCGGGTTGATCCAGCCATTTGGAGTCCCCCTTTTCGGGAATGCCATAACTGATAAAGGTAAGGCGCGGGGCACAAAGTGCAATCAGGTCATGCGAATCGACGGTCAGATCGCAACCGGTCTTGCTCCCAAAAGTTGCCTCCGATGCTGCATATTTGAGGTAATTTCCTGCCATCCAATGATACTCGCCACTTCCAGCCAGACTTTCAACGGCTTCGCCATAGACACGGCGTTCCAATGCTGCACCACCTTTGCCCGATGACCCAATCAAACCAACGGCAAACCGGGGTTCAAATGCCAATGTCACAAGGGCAGCTTTCCCATATCGTGAGACCCCTTCGATCCCCACTTTTTTTGAGTCCACCTTTGGATTGGTTTCGAGATAATCCAGGGCTCGTGCAGCACCCCATGCCCAAGCCCGCAGCGATCCCCAATCATCAGGCTTGCGTGGCTGACCTTTGTTCACAAGGCCAATGATACCCTTGGTCAATCCGGCACCGTTGTCTGCCTGTATGCTCGACGGATCAAGCGTGACATATCCCCAACCTGCGGCAAGCAACTGTTCCGTTGGGGCAGATTCGCCGGTGGTTGCAGGGGCAAAGAAACCCGCGCCCTGCAGTCTTGTGATTGGATTATAAGCAGGATATTTCTCGAAAATGGCCTTCATCTTTGGATCGCTGTTGATCATCATTTCCTTAAAAGCCAAGTTGATCTTTTCCAGGTCATCGGGCGAGGGTTGTGCCGGTGCAGGCAAGCTGGGGAAACCGAACATGATCAGGACAGGGACTGGTCCTTTTACATTGACCGGCAACACCACTACCATTTTGATGTCCACATTGACCAGTGGGTATCCGCTGTTGTCAACATGGCCAACAATTTGTTTTGCGACAACAGGAGTACTGCCCACAAATTCCATGTCGGTGATCTTTTCGTTCCAGGTCACGCCTGGAATGTTTTCGGGCAACCGGCCATACATCTCCTGTTCAAGGCCATTCGCGAGTTCCGGCCTGCGCTGTTTCCACCAAAGATCGGAGGAAGTCACCTTCTTCCCGTTGTTCAACACGAGCGGATCGGGCAATTGTGGACAAGGGTTTGCCAACGACTCGTCATAATTGGCATGGTTGGATGCGTTCTCGTTCCCACTTGGCCCCGACCGCAATGTTTTAATTCCCAGTTGTTTCATCATCTGGTCGTGGTCCTGCTGTGCAGTGAAACCCACAGGTTTGGGATACTTGGTGCTGTCGATTTTACCAACCTGGGCAAATGATGAGTTTGAAATAATCAAAATCAAGAGGAAAAAGAGGGGGTGTTTCATAGGGGAAATTTATGGAGTAGGGGAATTATTTGGGATGATTAAAAATGATAGTGAAGGAAAACAATGCACCATTGGTGCCAAAAATTGTGTATTTTTATTTACGAAAAACTGTGCAGTTGTAATTGCCGATTCCATCATTCAAAAACCACTTCAATGAATGTGTATCAAGCAACAAGTCCATTACCTGTATCCTTTAAAGTCGTCTAATGGCTCATCAAAATCAGGAGAACTATAAATCTGTCCTTTTGCACATCCATATTTTGGTGTCTTATTCTTAATCTCCTTTTTCCTTTTACTCAACAGAAAATCTATAAAGTCATTTACTTCTGATTTTAATTCAGTTGGTAAATAATTTAGTTTTGAATATAATTGAATCATCTCCATATCGTCATTTTTTACAAAGCTACAATTTTGTTTTTAAATCCAATACTTTCCAAGAAGGAACTTACTCCAGGTTCATGCGAACGAAAAAAAACTACATGAAGAGGCGGATTATGTGCTGTTTCCGGTCATGCCCAAAAGCAGCCAGAGCCGAAAGATACGCATCGAAAACCCTTGTAGCTACACTTGTTGAGCAGTGGATGTTATGCAGTCGTTGTTTTCTATTGCCCTACAGTGAATCCATACATGTCAATGATTTTTGCCTTTGGATAATTTATTATTGTCTTTTGTCCAGTCATAAAGTCGGTCGTAAATGTCTCTATTGATAATCTATCAATTGACGCCTTGTTTGATTCATAAAATGATTTTATGAAAGTCAATGATTTTACATTTACTTTTCTAAAGCCACACTGTCTTCCATAAATTGCTCGAAATGAATTACTGAAGTAATTGTCAAATGCAGGAATGAAACCAAAAACGCCAAGTAAAATTTTGGTTATTAATGTTAAGTCCGCGCTGTCCTTGATTTTTAAACAAATCTTAATGTCTTTGTAGATTTTGATTATAGTCCCAATATTCTTTTCGTTATAATTGTCAGCGTCAATTTCCCAAACAGATCTGTCCAATGTGGCAATGTATCGAATTGTTGGCTCAAAATGCCTAACACTTTTCTTTAGCAAAAAACTTGAACCTCTAAACATTCCCCAACTCGCCAAATAAAATCCAAGAACTAAACAACTCTTTTCAATGTCTTGAGTCAAGTCATTTGTCGTGCGAAAGTAATTGAAACAATAGTCAAACGATGTATATCTGTCATCTGGTTCTGACTTAGATTTATATTTAGTTATTACTAATTCAATATCTGTTTGTTTCATAATATATTGTTTTATAAGCTTTTTGGGCAGTTTAAATTGAATTTTATTCGTCTTTTCTAATTATCATGTTATAATATTGTTGCTAGTCAGCTACTCGCCTTTAAAAATGCCACATTATGGTCGAGAGTAACAGTAGTATGTGATTATGTGCTTCATCATTATCAACCCACACGAAACTTACTGCGAGGTAGAACGCTCTTATATCCACTGAAGCCCTTATTAATACTAGGCTTTGTTGTACTTTGTTTTTTATTGTGTCGATTCATATGATTGATTTATTAATACCAATACATCATCAAGAGCATATTTTCCATCTTGCACTTCTTTCGGTGAAATATGAAGTTGTCTAGTTATATTTCCATATCCATGAGTTTTAGGAATCGCTTTTGTTAGATTCTTGCTGTCAATAATATCATCATTAGTTGTCCTAAGTAAAAGTCTTAAACAGTTGTTTTTATTTTGAACTGCCATATAAACAAAGTTTCTCGATGTAGTATAAATTATCTCAGCGTTTGTTGTATAGCGTTCAATTTCAGAACTTATTTCATTAATGTCATTGTCTATTCTGTTAAATAAATCAATCAAATCAGATGATGCACCTTGTAAATGTTGTTCTACTGTTTTGGAAACACGAGGTTCACGTTCAATTTTCGCGATTGTCAACCCTTTACTTTTTGTTGTAATAAGCTGTTCAGGTTCTTCTTCTCTTGAAATAACAAGTGTGTCATTTTCGTAATATCTATATTTCCATAATTCTGCGCAAAGTGATAAAGCTAAACATTTGTCATCAATGCTATATTCCTGTGCAAAGCATAGTATTCGTGGATTTGAGAAATCTATGTCTCCACTCAAATTTTTAATGTTTTTTCGGGCTAATAATTCAAATGAGTCTGGATTTTGTTTAATCCATGTCATATAACGATTTGCTTGAACAAGTTGTCCTTTTTCTTTTGTTTTTTTATACTCAATGACAATTGGTCGATTACTTTCGTCAAGTCCTAAAGTTTCAATTCGCCCATGCTTATCCGTAATGTGCTCATCTTTAATAAATCTTACGCCAAATATTTCTTCAAGGTTCAAATCAATAAGTTGGTGTAATTCCAACTCATTCTTGAATTCCTTAGTCTTGACTTGTTTCGCTTTCTTGTTTTTTATCTCAAATAGTGGCATATGTATGTTTTTTAAATAAAGCTTAACTATTATGCCACCACCATAATGCTGGTTATTCCCACTATATCTCTTTTCAAATTATGGCATATATTACTATTATTCAACACATTAAGACATTTCGATATGATTCCTTCGTTTTTTCCCTTCTGTTTCAGGCTTCTACTTTACCCAACTCTAAATGAAACAGTTTTGTAAAAATAACCTTTTTAAACCACCGAATCATTTATTATCATTTATTTTTCTAAAAGACAATTGATTTAGTTCAATAACCTGTCGTAAAAATTGTAAATCTACCATTTTCTATACTGTACTTGCCTGTCAGGTCTAAAGAATAATCAGTAAACCACAAAATATTTTCCTTTCCTACAAAAGAATTTGGACCGACAAAATACAATTCGCGCTGTGCAGGGTTGGGTCTCCCTCCGGTTTGAGATAAACAAACAGTTTTCGTTAAGCAATTGAAAAGTTTGGATCGGAATTTTGCCCGTAGGACATCAATATCCATAGAAAATAAATCCCATACAACCAATTGTCCGTTAGGACATTAATAACAAACCTGTTCATTCCCTATGAGAAATCTGTAATCTGGATGTGATTTTTCTATGGATATTTATCTCCTACGGAGAAAATTGGATCGGCTTATTAGATAAATAGCCATATATCTAATATACAAACACATAGATAAAAGAAAAGTTAAAATAACACATTTCTTTATACCGATCCTGAGGTTTAGTGAATTCCCTTTCTTGCCACCAAAACATAAAGAGCCAAGATTCCAACTAGTATTCTCAAACCATCCTACTTATCACCCTGGTACCGATTTCCTTTTCAACCTAATTTTAAGTTCCTTATTCAAAAAGATTTCATACAATTCGTCGGTAGTCAAGACCCGTAAATATCCCTTTTTCTTAAGACCGTTCGTAAGTCGTTTATCACCAGTCCATAAGTTGGCGGTTAAATGATTTGTCAGAGCTACAAACAAAGCATCATTTTCGTCAATGCCTGAAACTAGATCAATCGCTTTACTTAAATCTTTATCGGTCAATAAGATATCATCAACAAAGACCAATCTGTTTGTAATTAGCCGAAAAGTATCAATAAACTGGTCGTCAGTATAATCTGTTAAATGAAGTATTTTGTCCTTATGTTTGAAAATTTCGTCCTTAAGTAATCCAACAGTATAAAAATCAAAATACTTTGACCCATTAATGATTAATTGCCCGATTTTACTTTTGGTGTTTAAGATCGCGCTAAAAACAATATTTGAATCAACGACGATTTTCATTTTATTCCACGGCTGGCTTTTACTTTATTCCAGATAGATTTGTTAACTGCTTCTGAGAGGTCATCAACATCGGATTGCTTGGCTTTTGATTCTGCAGTCAACTCTTTATATTGCAGAAAATCAAGCATATTTTGAAGTTCGGTCAGGTCAACATTGGCTGGAAGCCGCACTAAAATCTCATTTTTTGTCCTTTCGAGTATCATATTATTCGTTATTTTCGCTTAATGTAACATCATTGTAAAATTAACCTTTTTCAAACCACCTAACCCTTCAACATCAATTATTTTTCTGAAAGATAGATGATTTAGTTAAATAATCTGCTGAACACATTGTAAATCCGGCATTGACAAACTACATCTGCCATTTGGAGAGTGATGAATAATCAGGCAAACACATTATAAATTCCTTTTCCATAATGGAATCTAGACCATCGAAATACGATTCGCGCTGTGCAGGGTTGGGTCTCCCTCCGGTTTGAAATAAACAATCGCTTTTTGTTAAGCAAATGAAAAGTATGGCTCAGAATTTTGCCCGTAGGGTATCAATATCCATAGAAAACAAATCCCACACAACCAATTGTCCGTTAGGACATTAACAACAAACCTGTTAATTTCCTCTCGGAAATCCATTTTCTGGAAACTGCTTTTCTATGGATATTGATCTCCTACGGAGAATGGTAAAACGAAAACCGTCCGCGAGCAAAGGTCCTGGAAAGGGCATATCTTCCTTCGGACGGGGAGGATAACCCACGTAAAAGTCTGTGGTGCGGTCTATGATTTGTTTGTTGTTTCATTTTGTCCTCACCCCCTGCCCCTGGAGGGGTGCATTCTGTATATTGACTATCAAT
>TBL_comb47_HYPODRAFT_10001943_pt1 | contig 26279 bp, 27 predicted proteins | sample TroBogypolimnion_40_FD_10682 | JGI IMG/M metagenome (IMG submission 10682)
CCCTGGCCTCCGGTGGGCGGATCACCAGCGACGTACTGGTGGTCGGCAAGGGGGTCACTGCCAACATGGGGCTGGCGCGAGAGGCTGGCCTTCCGGTCGGCGACGGCATCCTGATAAACGAATACTGCCGGACCGGACATCCGGACATCTATGCCGCCGGTGATGCCGCCGAAGGGAAGGACTTCGTGACCGGGCAAAAGACCGTGCAGGGCAACTGGATGACCGCCGTGGAGCAGGGGGAAAACGCCGCCCAGAACATGCTTGGTCTGACTAGCGTCTACGCCGGGAGCATGAAAAACAACATCACCGAGGTGTTCGGCCTCGACGTGGCCGTTATCGGCTACTGCCTGGACGACGCGCCGAGGACGGTCTCGGCCGGCAACCGGTTCACCAAGCGGTTCAGGAAGGTGTTTCTGGATGAGCAGGATCGCCTGATCGGCGCCAGCCTGATCGGCGAGACCAACGACTCCGGCGTCTACTACCAGATGGTGCGGGGGAGGATGTCCTTTCCCGGTGCGCGGATGCTGCAGGGGGAGAACCGTCATGCCGGCATCATGCAGCAAAATGCCTGAGACCGCGACCGTGCGGGTGCAGATCTACGGGCTGCTGCGTCTCATGCTGGGGGGGCGGGAGGCGCTGGAGCTTCCCTGGCGGGAGGGCGACACGGTACGGGACATGCTGGGTAAGTTCCAGGAGGCGCTTGCCATACCCGTCAACCACAAGTTGGTCGACGCCGGCGGCGTGCCGCACGTCGGGACCATCATCCTGGTAAATCGCAGGAACATCCTGCACCTGGACGGACTGGACACTTCTCTGTGCGACGGTGACGTGCTGGCGCTCTTTCCGCCCGGCGCGGGAGGGTGAGTCATGGCCGGGGCTGAGGGGCGCTATGCGCGGCAGGAGCTCTTCTGGGGAGCGGAGACCCAGCGGCTGATCGGTGCAGGATCGCTCTTGATCGCTGGCCTGGGCGGGCTGGGTGCCACGGTCAGCCAAATCCTGGTCCGCGCCGGCGTCGGCCGGCTGCACCTGGTGGACGACGGCGTGGTGGCGCTTCCCGATCTGCAGCGCCAGAGCCTGTACGGGGAGTGCGACCTGGGGCTGAAAAAGGTTGCAGTGGCGCGGGAGCGTCTGCTGCGCATCAACTCGTCCGTGCAGATCATCGCCCACGACTCCCGTATCGACGAGGGCTTCCAGCCACCGGAGGGGATCGCCGGCGTCGCGGATTGCCTGGATAATTTCTCAAGCCGCTTCGCGCTGTACCGGGGCGTGCCTGAGGGAAGATTCTTCGTGCACGGCGGCGTGCAGGGGGATCAAGGACAGCTGCTTACCCTGATCAAGGGGGTCTCCCAGCCGCTGGAGGAAATTATGGCAGGGTGCCACCAGCCGGAGGGGACCATCCCGGTGACACCGGACAGCGTGTTCGTCATAGCCGGTCTGATGGCGAACGAGCTGCTGGCAAACCTCGCCGGCAAGCCCAAGCTACTGGACCGCTTCCTGGTGGTTGATCTGGCTGGATTCAGCTTGTCGTTCCTGGAAGTATAAAAAACAGGAAAGGAGTTCACCACTGCAAGTTGGTCAGCCAAGTACCTCTTGCAATAGGTCACGAAGTGTCTGCTCGTCTTCCTCTGCAAGCAGCCCAAGCCTTTTTATTGCCAGGCTCTTTTCAATAGTCGTAAAGATGGGCTTTATGACAGAGGGCTTTATAAGTCCTGCTACTGCCCAATGGATCAGCGCGGTATCTCCGAACGGGGCAGGCTCTCTCACCTGACTGGTGACCGCAATAAGAACCAGATCGGGACGGTTGATATTGTAGTCGGAAGAGCTGACAATTATTGCGGGGCGTTTCTTACTGGTGGTGTGTTCAGTAAATGGGAAGGGCACCAAAACAACATCGCCAAAACTATAATCGGTCATATTCCGCGTCCTCGGGGTTGTCCCAGACTTTGCGGAAGCTGTCCTCAGAAAGTTTAACCGCTGCGCGCCGCAACTGTCTTTCCTCGCTTGACAACCTCAAGAAATCGATAAAATCCTCAACCTCCAGAATCGTTTCCGGAGGTAACGTTCTCATTTTAGAAATAATACTCAGCTCGTGTTGTGAAATATGAGGGAGATTAATCCTATTCGGCATGGCTCGCCTCTCCTTATAAAGGTTTAGTTTTCTTGCGTCCCCAAACAGCGGTTTCTCTGAAATCTGTGAATGATGATACCGTTTCGGTCTTTATTCTAACCTGTTATAAGCTTCCTGAACAAGCCAGAAATCCGGTTTTGGACAGTAAAGCAGCAAGTGTCGGCATGGAATGCACCGGACTTTCCAGGGCCTGTTGAAACTTCGCGCCCGTTTATCTACGGTTGCGTTAGAAATCAGGCCAGGTTGAAGTTGCTCTGGTAGGCGAGCAGGGTATTGATCATCAGGGCGGCGACCGTCATACGCCCCACGCCGCCCGGCACCGGGGTGATCCAGGCGCACTTGGGCGCCACGGCGGCGAAATCCACGTCGCCCACCAGCTTGCCGTTATCCAGCCGGTTGATGCCGACGTCGATCAAAGTGACGCCGTCCTTCACCATGTCCGGGGTGATGAAGCCGGGGATGCCGACCGCGACGATGACGATGTCGGCGCGGCGCGTCTCGTCCAGCAGGAGCTCGCGCGGCGTCTCGATGTGGGTAAGCGTCACGGTGGCGTTGCCGATGTCGAAGTCGTTGGAAAGCATGATGGAGATCGGCTTACCGACGATGTTGGAGCGGCCGATGACGACGCAGTGCTTGCCGGCCACCGGCACCTGGTAGTACTGCAATAGCTTGCAGATGCCGTAGGCGGTCGCCGGGCGAAACGCCTTCTGACCCAGGGCCATGCGGCCGAAGTTGGTGGGGTGGAAGCCGTCGATGTCCTTTTCCGGCGCGATGGCGTTGATCACCAACTGGGCGCTGATGTGCTTGGGGAGCGGCAGCTGGACGATGACGCCGTCAGTGGAGCGGTCCTCGTTGATCTCCAGGATTTTCGCCAGCAGCTCCTTCTCGCTGATGGTTTCGGGCAGCCGGATCAGGTTGCTCTCGAAGCCCGACAGGGCGCAGCTCGCGACCTTGGACTTCACGTAGGACTCGCTCGGGGCGTGGAAGCCGACCAGTATGATGGTCATGTGCGGCTTCCTGAGGCCGGCGTCGGCATGGCGCGACACCTGTTTGGCGATGTCGTGGATCAGGCTCTCGGCGCATTTCTTGCCGTCTAGGATGTTCATGTAGGGTGGTCCTTTCTCGATTATTGCCGGAATTAGGCTGGAATACAGTTGAAGCCTTGCTCTTTGAAATGTTTATCCAAGGTGAAGGCGGTGGTTAACCCGAGCGCCCGCATGGTCGCAAAACTAGCACAGTCTACCAAGCTCAGCTTGCGCCGTGAAACTGACAATAATATATCTGTGGCGATTTCATGTTGGGATTTGGTAAGCCACTCAATGAGTAGCACAGGGACAATGTCGTCGTGAAAAAGCCGTGTGGCTGCAAGTCCAAGACGGCTTTGCACCAGAGCGAAGGTCTCGAGAAGAACATAGTTGGTTGTTAACAACTCCGCGTCTGAAGAGAGCAGCTCAATCCAGGCTTTTTTAGATGCTGCGTGACAAGCATCATCCCTGTCGAGAACGGACAAGAACCCAGACGTATCGACAAAAATCCTCATTCGCTGAAGGCCTCTGCAAGATAATCATCATGATTCTCGGCAAGATCCTTCATCCCCGATTTGAAGCGTCCGGCTGCCTGCAACGCACGGGTCCGGGGTTGTTTCTTCTCTGCACTTTCGCCCAATTTCGCAAACCGGTCCACTGCCTGCCGTATGACAGCCGCCATGGACTTATGCTGAGCTGCGGCGATCCTTTTAAGTGCGACCACCTGATCTTCTGATAACTGGATTTGCGTTCTTACCATGTGCTACCTCGAAAAGTGATTACATCTCTTTCAAAACGATAACAGTGACCCGCCGGGGTGTCAAGCCGAAACAGTGCTTTGGATCGGCTATTGCGTTTACATAGTTTTGAACCTCCGTTTGCAGAACTCCCGTTATTGTCACCTGGTTGTAACAATTCGGTATTGCACATATTTATGTCTGTGTTGAGGTGAAAAAACATTAACAAATAAACAGAAAGTATACCATTACTAAACTTTTCGTTGACAAAATAAAGGGAAATGCTAAATTGCGACGATACAAGATGTTTACCATTACTAAACTCGGGGGACTTTTTGAAAATCGGTGAAAGGTTGAAAAAACTCAGGATGGTCAACTCCCTGACTCAGGAGGAGCTGGCTAGCCGCGCCGATCTCACCAAGGGCTTCATCTCGCAGCTGGAGAACGATGCCACCTCGCCTTCCATCGCGACGCTGAAGGACATCGTCGACGTGTTCGGCATCAGCATGCAGGAGTTCTTCAGCGAGGAGCCGGACCAGGATATCGTCTTTGGCAAGGATGCCCGGGTGCAGGCGACGGACGACGGCGACTCGATCAAGGTGGAGCTCTTGGTCCCCGGCGCCCAGAACCGCGAGATGGACCCGGTGCTAGTGACGCTCGACCCGGGCGGTGAGATGGACGAGCAGCCGATCCACGAGGGCGAGGAGTTCGGCTACGTCATCACCGGCAAAGTGCAGCTGAGGCTGGACGACAAGCTCTACACGGTGGAGAAGGGGGAGTGCTTCTATTTCGCCTCCGACCGCAGGCATACCGTGAAGAATGTGGGAAAGAGCGCGGCGAAGCTGCTTTGGGTCGTGACACCGCCCACGTTTTACTACTAACAGCGTCGAGACGCCTTACAAGAACAGCCTCACCACAGAGGACACAGAGCAAGGAAGCGAGTATCACAGAGGAAACACAAAGGCTTTTGGTTTGACCCTGAAGGGTTTGGCCTTTCCTCTGTGGACCTCATCTTCTCCTCTGTGATCCTCTGTGGTTAGGCCTTTGAATGATTAACACATAGGGAAGGAGAATACAGGCAATGAGTAAAGTACTGATTATCGGGGCAGGTGGGGTCGGCGGCGTCGTTACACACAAGTGCGCACAGGCAAAGGGTGTCATCACATCCATAACTCTGGCCTCGCGCACCGAGTCGAAGTGCCGGGCCATCGCTCAGCAGATCCCCGATTTCCCGGTGCAGACCGCCCAGGTCGATGCCGATAACGTCCCGGAACTGATCGAGCTTATCAAGCGCGAGCAGCCGAAGCTGGTCATCAACGTGGCGCTTCCCTACCAGGACCTGACCATCATGGACGCTTGTCTGGCGACCGGCGTGGACTACCTCGACACGGCCAACTACGAGCCGCTGGACACCGCGAAGTTCGAGTACAGCTGGCAGTGGGCCTACCAGGAGCGCTTCAAGGAAAAGGGGCTCATGGCCCTTCTGGGCTCCGGCTTCGACCCCGGCGTCACCAACGTCTTCACCGCGCTCGCCGCCAAGAAGTACCTGGACGAGGTGCAGGAGATCGACATCATCGATGCCAACGCGGGGAACCACGGCCAGCCCTTCGCCACCAACTTCAACCCGGAGATCAACATCCGCGAAGTGACCGCCCCCTGCCGCCACTGGGAAGACGGCGCCTGGGTGGAAACCGCGCCGCTCTCCACCAAGAGGAGCTACGACTTCCCCGAGGGGATCGGCCCCATGAACATCTTCCGGATGTATCACGAGGAGATGGAAAGCCTGGTGAAGCACATCCCGACCATCCGCAAGGCGCAGTTCTGGATGACCTTCTCGGACAACTACCTGAAGCACCTCGAGGTGCTGGAAAATATCGGCATGACCCGGATCGACGAGGTGGAGTTCAACGGCCAGAAGATCGTGCCCCTGCAGTTCCTGAAGGCGCTGCTTCCGGATCCCGGCAGCCTGGGCCCCCTGACCAAGGGGCGCACCTGCATCGGCGTGGTCGCCAAGGGGCTCAAGGACGGCAAGAAGAAGCAGGTCTACATCTACAACATCTGCGACCACGAGGCGTGCTACGCCGAGGTGAAGTCCCAGGCCATCAGCTATACCACGGGTGTGCCGGCGGTGGTGGGCGCCATCATGATGCTGACCGGCAAGTGGCACCAGGCGGGCGTCTATAACATGGAAGAGTTCGATCCCGAACCGTACCTGGAGACGCTCTCCAGCTTCGGCCTTCCCTACGTCGTCGTCGATGGCGGCGACTGGCTGGAGCTTACGTGACCCGTCTGCATGTGAACGAAATGACGCGGCTTGCTCCCTCGCCGGCTTTCGTGGTCGACCTGGGGCGGCTGCGCCACAACCTCGCCATCCTGGACGAGGTGCAAAAGCGGAGCGGCGCCAAGATCCTGATGGCGCTGAAGGCCTTCTCCATGTGGAGCGTCTTCCCGATCATCGCCCAGACGCTGCACGGGGTTTGCGCCAGCTCCCCCTGGGAGGCGCGCCTGGGGCGCGAGGAGTTCGGGGGCGAGGTGCACAGCTTCTCGGCGGCCTACAAGGAGAGCGACGTGGTGGAGCTCCTGAAGAGCTCGAACCACCTGGTCTTCAACTCCTTCAGTCAATTGGAGCGCTTCCGGCCGCTTTGGGAAGCGGAGGCCGGCCGCGTCTCGGTGGGCCTCAGGGTGAACCCGGAGCAGTCCGAGGGGGCCGTGGAAATCTATGACCCGAGCGCGCCCAAGTCGCGCCTCGGGATCCGGCGCCCCGAGTTCGAGGGAAAGGACCTCTCGGGGGTGGAGGGACTCCACTTCCACACGCTCTGCGAGCAGCTCTTCGAGCCGCTGGAGCGCACCGCGCGGGTCTTCGAGGAGAAGTTCGGGGAATTTCTCCCCGGCATGAAGTGGTTGAACCTCGGGGGCGGGCACCACATCACCCGGGAAGGGTACGACATCGACGCCCTGGTGGAGCTGATCCGCCATTTCCGGCAGAAGTACGGGGTGGAAGTCTACCTGGAGCCGGGCGAGGCGATCGCCATCGGCACCGGGATCCTGGTCTCCGAGGTGCTCGACCTGACTCACAACGAGATGGACCTCGCCATCCTGGACGTCTCGGCCACCTGCCACATGCCGGACATCCTGGAGATGCCCTACCGCCCCGAGATAGAGGGCGGCTTTGATCCCGGCGCGCAGCCCCACACCTACCGTCTGGGGGGACCCTCCTGCCTGGCCGGCGACGTGATCGGCGACTGGTCCTTCGAAAAGCCGCTTGCCGTTGGGGACCGCCTCACCTTTCTGGACATGTCGCACTACACCATGGTCAAGACCACGACCTTTAACGGCATCCAGTTGCCGCACATCTGTACCTTCGAACCGCAGACCGGCGAACTGAACGTGGTGCGCAGCTTTTGCTACGAGGATTTCAAGAACCGCCTGTCCTGATAATGCTGTAAGGAAGGGAAAGAGGGGACAGTCCCCGTACGGGGACTGTCCCCTTCGTCCCCTTCGCCGTTCGCTCGATGCTGTATATCTCACTCTCATAAACACTGGTGAACTGAACTATGCCCAAATGGACCATTAACGACTCATCCAAGATCTACAACATCGACAACTGGGGCGCCGATCTCTTCTCGATCAACAAAAAGGGGAACGTCTGCGTGCACCCCTCGCCCAATTCCAAATATTCCATCGACCTCAAGGTCCTGGTGGACGACCTGATCAAGAGAAAGATCAAGCCGCCCATCCTGCTGAGGTTCATGAACATCCTGGAGGGGCGCATCGCCTCCATCGCGCGGGTCTTCAAGAACGCCATCCAGGACAACAACTACCCGGCCAAGTACCAGACCTTCTACCCCATCAAGGTAAACCAGCAGCGCCAGGTGGTGGAGGCGATCGCCAACTTCGGCAAGAAGCACAACCTGGGCCTGGAGGTCGGCTCCAAGCCGGAGCTGGTGGCGGCCATCTCCATGAGCACCGGGAACAACCTGCCGATCATCTGCAACGGCTACAAGGACACCGAGTTCATCGAGACGGTGCTCTACGCGACCCGGGTCGGCTACGACATCACCATCGTCGTGGAGAAGCTCTTCGAACTGGAGAAGATCATCGAAGTGGCCAAGCGCACCGGGATCAGTCCCAAGCTCGGCATCCGGGTGAAGCTCTCCTCCAAGGGGATCGGCAAGTGGTCCACCTCGGGCGGCGAGGACGCCAAGTTCGGCCTGCGCATCTCGGAGATCATCGCGGCCATCGACTCGCTGAAGAAGCAGGGGATGATCGACTGCGTGAAGCTGCTCCATTTCCACGTGGGGAGCCAGATCACCAAGATCGACAAGATCAAGAACGCCCTGATCGAGGGGACCCGCATCTACGTCGAGATGCGGAGGCTTGGCGTCGAGCTGGAATATCTCGACATCGGCGGGGGGCTGGGGGTCGACTACGACGGCTCCAAGTCGAGCTACTTCTCTTCCGTCAACTACTCCATCGAGGAGTACGCCAACGACGTGATCTACCAGGTGAAAAACATCTGCGACGAGGCGGGTGTCGCCTGCCCGAACATCATCTCCGAGTCAGGGCGCGCCACGGTCGCCCACTACTCGGTGCTGGTCACCAACGTGCTCAACAACAACACCCAGATGGCCATGCCCGACTTCGAATCGATCCTCACCCAGACGGAGAAGCTCTCGCCGACCGTCAAGAAGCTGGTGGACATCTACAAGAGCATCGACAAGCACAGCCTGCGCGAGGACTACCACGACACCATCCAGCTGATCCAGGAGTCGGTGAGCCTCTTCAACCTGGGCTACCTGAACATGAACGAGCGCGCCAACGCCGAGTGGATCTGCTCCAAGATCATCCGCAAGATCAACTCCATCGTGGAGAAGATCAAGCCGATCCCCGACGAGCTGCAGAACTTCCAGCTGAGCCTCCGGCAGACCTATTTCGCCAACTTCTCGCTGTTCCAGTCCATCCCCGACTCCTGGGCCATCGACCAGCTCTTCCCGATCGTCCCGATCCAGCGCCTGGACGAGAAGCCGGACGTGCTCACCTCGATCGCGGACATCACCTGCGACTCGGACGGCGAGATCACCAGCTTCGTCGGCGAGAACGGCAGGACCAAGGCTCTGCCGCTGCACAAGATCCAGGTGGATGAGGAGTACTTCATCGGCTTCTTCCTGATCGGCGCCTACCAGGAGATCCTGGGGGACATGCACAACCTGTTCGGCGACACCAACGCGGTGCACATCACCTTCAACAAGAAGACCAACTACAAAATCGACACCGTCATCACCGGCGACGCCACCTGGGAGAGCCTCAAGTACGTGCAGTACGACGCCAGCGAGATCTTGAAACGGGTGCGGAACAACCTGGAGACGGACGTTTCGCTGCAGAAGGTCTCCATCGAGGAGAGCAGCCACTTCCTGGAGCTTTTGGACCGCACGCTGCAGTCCTACACCTACCTGGGCGAGTAGCGGCGGCCCACGGGCTTTTAGCGCCGCAGGTTGCACCGGTAGTACAAAAAGGGAAAGGGCCTGAATGGGTCCTTTCCCTTTTTTTCGATTGAGCGCGGATCTCCCGCAAAAGAAGCTCTCCCTCCCCGCTAGCTTTCCCCCTACTTCGTAGGGGGGATGCAGCTAAAGTCCCCTTGTTATTGACGGCAGTGAGGGGCGGGTGGGTGAGAGAGACCTGTTGCCCTCGGGGCTGGACGTGCTAAAATGGTGCTGAACTGGTTCTTCGGCAGGTTCCTTGAGCCGGAGGGGAGCTACGAGCCCGGTGACGGGAAACTTTACACCTTAGGGTTGCTAAGTGTCGGGAAATCTTCCAAATCCGCCACCTGATCCTGGCAGGCAGCAAGGATCATTGTTGCAGAACAGTGGCTTGCACCGATGGTACCGAATATGCTTGCACCAGTGAAATGTATCAAAATGAGGAGGTGATTGGCATGTTGATACAGGTGAACTACACGGATGACAGGTACGATTTCGTAAAGGATTTCATGCTGGAAACCCTGATCGCCTCGGGGGCGATCGCCAAATTCCGTCGCACCTCGGGCTGGGTGCAGATCGGCGTGGACCCGGTCCGCAAGGCACGACCCAATGCGCCTTACGAAGGCGCGGATCGGCGTGCGCATTACTCCTGAGATCCTTTTGGCCAAAACGAAAGGGCCCCCGGTCGGGAGCCCCTGTCAGACGCTGCTTGCCGGCTGAGCGCCAGCTGCTTGCTACAATTCATGCAGGTTGCTGAATTCCCGCCATTCCAGAAAGTATTTCGGCTTCATCACGAAGTCGCAGATGTTTTCCATGATGTTGAAGTGCTTCTTCTCCTCGTTGGCGATCCTTAAATACAACTGAACCGTCTCCGGATTCTGCTCCTTCTTCGCCATGTCCTCATAGAGCTTGACGCTGTCGGCTTCGATTTTCAAGCCCAGCCGGTAACCGTCCAGGTCCTCGTGTAGCCCGGTGGTGCGCTCCTTGTCCCCCACCAGTTCCCTGAACACGCTTTTCGCTTGCTCCAGCATGCGGGAGTCGGCCATGTCGAAGGCTTTTCCCTCCTTGAGACCGCGAAAGACCTCGTAGTGTTTCTGCTCATCGGCAGCCAGCCCGTTGAAGATGTTTCTCAGTCCCGCCATCTGGGTTGATGCTGCCAGGTTCTCGTAACATGCCTTGCCCTGCAACTCCATTTTCATTGCAAAATCGAAGACATTCATTGTCACTTCCCCCTTTTTTTGGATGCGAGCCGGGTGCCCGTTGCCTGATCCGGCGAGCACCGTATTGATGAATTCTCACACTGAGCCTGCGATTTGTCAAGGCAGCTGCAGGGCGAAGCCGGGCACCTGGCAACAATTCCCTCGAGAATTAGCTGCTGCTGGTGCAATACTACATTATTTGACCGGGGATAATTTCGGAACAAGATAGGCGACGGTAATATGCTAATGGGAATTTAAAAAAATTTGTAAAGTAGTTAAAGGCAATGTAATTGCTATTGTACACCCCGAGGTACGAATGCAGAAATTCATTAAACTTATCGATCATAACACCCTTGATAGTTAAAAAAGTATTATGTACAATAAACTGCGTAGTAGAATACTTAGCAACAAAAAGGAGGCGCCCGATAATGAAAAGCGCAAGAAGAGTCATTTTAAGAACACTTGCTGTTGCTGCTGTTATGGGCCTGACAATAGGTGGTTCAGTAAGACTTAGCCATGCAGACGGCGGATTGGACACCGGCACAGGCGGGTTGGGATATCAGGGCAACACGGAATCGATCGAGAATTCCTCAGGAGCGGGTGCTGGCGGTTCAACTGACACCGGCACAGGTTCCGATTCCAGTTACGGAAGCGACTCCGGCGCTCGTTACGGCACAAGTGGGCCCGGCGTGGACAACAGTACGGGCTACGGCACTGGCACTGGAGGATCGACTGACACCAGTTCCGGTGGGACTTGGGGCAGCGGTTCCGGAGGATCGACAGGGTCCAAGTCGGGTAATGACGAAGACAGTCGTGCACCACGCGGTTCTACCATCGGTGGTGTGACCTACCCGGATAACTCCAGCACGCTAGGTGTTGAAGGCAATGGCTATTGGGAGAAATAACAATGCAATGCATCGCTCTCTCCCTCTCCCGCCAGGGGGAGGGAGGGAATAAGATACTCGGGCGCTCATCACGGCGCCCTTTTTGTATCTTTGCTTGGACCGACTGGATCAGTGGCGGATACTTTGAGTGGTCGGCTTTCGGATTAGTCGAACCTGAAGTTGCCGTGCCACTTGTGAGGCCCAGGCGTACTGGCAAATAAAAATGCTGTGCCAGCAAAATTGCTTTCTGGACAAATAGGACCGAGATAGTACTATTGAACCAGAACGTTTTAGAGCTCTGCGCCGCCAATGGGTGCATAATATTCCGCCAAGGAGAATCACAATGAACAGAATGGTACATATGCTTGCAGCGCTGGCACTCCTCACCATCCCCAGCTTGGCCTTCGCGTCCACCTGGAATATCGATTCCGATCACTCCAGCATCGGTTTCAAGGTGCGCCACCTGATGGTTTCCAACGTCAAGGGGACCTTTGGCAAGGTGCAGGGCGTCGTCAATGTCGACGACGAGGACGTCACCAAATCGCAGGTGAATGTGACAATTGACACCACCTCGATCGATACCGGCGTCGCCAAGCGCGACACCCACCTGCGCAGTCCCGAGTTCCTGGACGTCGCCAAGTTTCCCACCATGACCTTTGCTTCCACGAAGGTCGAGAAGCACGGCATGAACGGGCTGAAGGTGACCGGTAATCTCACCCTGCACGGTGTCACCCGCGCGGTGGTGCTCGACGTCGAAGGTCCCTCCGGGCAGTCGAAAGACCCCTGGGGGAACTACAGGCGCGGCGCTTCAGCCAACACGACCATCAACCGGAAGGATTTCGGACTGACCTGGAACAAGGCTCTGGAAACGGGCGGGGTCGTGGTAGGTGATGAAGTCAACATCAACCTCGAAGTTGAGATGGTCAAGGCCAAGTAGCGGCGCTCAGGTTTTTTTTGCTTTATTGACCTGCGCTCCCTTTTCCTGAAACACAGTGGAAGGGAGCGCAGGGCCCAGCCCCCCGGATGTTTTTCAGCATTGCAATTCCTCGGCAAACTTCGTAGTATCCCGGTGTCAAATTGAAGTCCCAATAGGTACGAGGGGAAGTTATGTCCGCCAGTTTCCGGTATGCGTCCTCATGATGGCGTTTCTTAGCGCAGGCGCGCTCCTGGGGTTCTCCGCGGGATTCTCGCCGGGGCCGCTTTTTGCCCTGGTCCTCTCGCAGACCCTGCAGCACGGCATCAGGGAGGGGTGCAAGGTAGCTTCCGCGCCGCTAGTCACCGATCTGCCGCTGATTATCCTCTCCGTCCTCCTGCTGAGACAGCTTGAGGACTTCAAGCTGTTCCTCGGCTGCATATCGCTGCTCGGCGCGCTCTATCTGCTTCAGATGGCCTATGGCACCTTCCGCTGCGGCCCGACTGAGAGCTCTTTCGAAAGAAGTGCGCCCCAATCGCTGGGGCGTGGCATGCTGGTCAACGCCCTGAGCCCCCACCCCTACCTGTTCTGGTTCAGCGTCGGCGCCCCCACCATTCTCAAGGGAATGAGCGGCGGCGACCCTCTGGCCGCGCCAGCCTTCGTGATCGGCTTTCTGGGCTGTCTGGTCGGCGCCAAGATGATCCTCGCCGTGCTGGTCGGGAAGTCGCGCAGATTCATGGCCGGGAATATCTACCTGACGATCATGCGCCTGCTAGGTCTGATGCTGTTCGTCTTTGCCTTCCTGCTGGCTAAGGAAGCCTGCTTGCTGTTTGGCTGGCTCCAGTCCTGATCGGTTTTCCTCCTAGTTCACGTCCCATCCCTCCATGATTTGTCCACAATATATTCAGCGTATCAAAGCTTTATACACCCTGAAAATTCCACTGTAGTGCCGCAGTTCCGGCTAGTTACCAGGCCGTAGCCCTCCGGCGCCATCCCGAGCCGCCCGAAAGGTGCGGAAGGTGTATGGTGGGAACATACTATCTTACGTGGCAACCCCTCGGCCGGTTTCGCGCTGCAAAGGCTGAAACCCGCATTATGGGCGGGTTTAGGAGCGGGTCGCAGCCGATTTTAGACATTGGCACGCTTGATGCTAACTATAAAATCAGCAAGACCAGACAGAAAGCTTAAAGGGGAGGACGTCATGAGAACAGCTATCAACACCATAATCGCAACCGTAGCAACCACGACGACGGCTTTTGCAGCAAACGGCGCGGCCGATGAGCCTGGCCTCCTCGCCTGGGGATTCATGGGATTTTGTGCAGTCATCCTGGTGGGCCAGTTGGTTCCGGCAGCCATGCTGGTAATCGGAGCAGTCAAAGGGCTGGCAACCGCACCCAAGGAAGCAAAAAATAACTAACGACTCCACAGGATCGTGAAGTGTGGACAGAGGCTAAAGGGAGGATGTCATGAGAACAGCTATCAACACCTTAATCGCAACCGCAGCAACCACGACGACGGCATTCGCAGCAAACGGCGCGGCAGACGAACCTGGCCTCCTGGCCTGGGGATTCATGGGATTCTGTGCAGTCATCCTGGTAGGTCAGTTGGTTCCGGCCGCCATGCTGGTAATCGGAGCAGTCAAGGGTCTGGCAACCGCACCGAAGGAAGTTAAAAACAACTAGGGACTTCAAACCGCCGAGTTCGGGTCAACCGTAGGAGCGAGCAAGCCGCCGAGAGTTGGCAGCACGGAAAACGCTCCTACCGGGCCCCTCGGGAGAGATCGCCAGGCACTGGACGGGAATAACCTTCCAGCCAAGCGATTTACAATGAAAAAGCCGCTCTGACCGAGCGGCTTTTCATGTTTTGGAGGCGCTACCAACGACTTTTCCCTGCAACTACCCTCCGCTTTTCTTCTCGTTTATCTCAATCCTTCAGCCGGTCGACCAGCAACTCCACCGTGTGCTGCACCCTGACGGCAGCGGCGTCCTGGTCGAAGCCTCCGCGTATCTGCATGACGCAGCCGGGGCAGTCCATGGCGACGATCGGTGCGCCGGTCTCCTTGATGTTCTTCAGCTTGTTGCGCAGGATAGGGGCGGAGATCTCGGGAAGCTTCATGGAGTAGGAGCCCCCCATGCCGCAGCACATGTCGCACTCGAACATCTCGCTCACCTGGTAGCCCGCCTTCTCCAGAAGCTCGCGCGGCTGCTCGAAAACGTTCAGGGTCCGCTTCAGGTGGCAGGAGTCGTGATAGGTGATCTTGCCGAGGTCTTCCCCCTCCTTGAAGCTCAGGCGCCCCTCGTCGACCAGATGTTTTACCAGGGTCGAGAAGTCGACGGTCTTCGCCGCGAGCTCCCGCGCCTGGGGCAGCCACTGGGTTTGCCCCACGGCTTCCAGCGTCTTGGCGAACTCATGGGAGAGCGCGACCGTGCAGGTGGGGCAGGCCGAGACGACGTGGGTGATCCCGTCCTGCAAAAGGACCTGGATGTTGTCGGCCGCATTTTGCGCCGCGACCTCGTAGGCGCCGCTGTACAGGGCGGGCGCGCCGCAGCAGGTCTGCTCCTGCGGGAAGAGGACCTCGATCCCTGCCTTGTTGAGCATCTTGACCAGCGCGATCCCCATTTCGGGGTAGGCGAAATCGATCAGGCAGCCGGCGTAGAAAACGACCTTTTCGCGGCAGGCAGGCTGCTTGATCCTGGTAAAGCTGTCCCGGAACGGTTCGGCGGCGATGGCCGGGAGGCTGCGCCCCTCGGTGAGGTCGGAAAGGAAAAGCGGCAGGTGCCGGATGAATTTGCCCGAGGTGAACGCCTTGCCCGCGACGGAAGCGGCGCGCAGCATGGTGTGGAACAGCTTGCGGTTATTCACCACCCCGAAGATCGCCTTCTGGACCAGGGACTGTCCCTTCTCCTGCACCAGGCGCCGCCGGATCTCCATGATCATCTCGGGGATATCGAGCTTCCCCGGGCAGACCGGGACGCAGTTGCCGCACTGGATGCAGAGCCCCTGGATGTCCTCGGACTTCTGCAGTTCGTCGAACCAGGCGGTGAGGATGGTGCCGATCCCGCCGGTGTAGATGCCGCCGAAGACGTGCCCGCCTACCAGCCGGAAGATCGGGCAGACGTTCAGGCAGGAGCCGCACCGGATGCACTGGAGTGCTTGCTTGAACTTGGGGTCCCGCGCCATCTCCGTCCTGCGGTTGTCCATCAGGATGATGTGCATCTCCTTCAGGCTGCCGTCGTCGTTGGGCGTGGGGCCCGAGATGATGGAGACGTAGCTGGTCAAAAGCTGTCCTGTGGCGGAGCGGGGCAGGGCGTCCAGGATCGGCACCACGCTTTCGAACTTCTGCACCAGCTTCTCCACGCCGACCAGCGCGATGTGGATCTTGGGGAGCGTGGTGACCAGGCGGGCATTCCCCTCGTTGGTGACCAGCACGATGCTCCCGGTCTCGGCGACCGCGATGTTGCCGCCGGAAATCCCCATCTCGGCGGCCAGGAACTTGGGGCGCAATTCGTTGCGCGCCACCTTGACGAGCCTCGGGATGTCGCTTTCGATCCGCTCCTCTACTTCCTTGCTGAAGAGTTCGGCGACCTCTTCCTTGGTCATGTGGATCGCCGGCATGACCATGTGCGAGGGGGTCTGCCCGGCGAGCTGGATGATCCATTCGCCCAAGTCGGTCTCCGCGACCGAGATGCCGGCCTCCATCAGGGAGCGGTTCAGGTGGATCTCCTCGGTCGCCATCGACTTTGACTTGACGACGCTCGTCACGCCATGTTCCCGGGCCACGCTCAGAATGTACTGCTTCACCTCGTCCGGGTCGCTGGTCCGGAAGACCTTGGCGCCCAACGCCTGGGCATTCTTCTTGAAGGTTTCCGCGAGGCCGTCGAGGTCGCAGGCGGCCGACGACTTGATCTCGGCGATGCGGCCCCGCAGTTCTTCGAAGTCGATCCCCTCGTAGGCCTTGGCCCGGTTCACCTTGTAAGCCTCGGAAAACTTGCCGAGCGCGCCGGTCAGGTTGGCGTCGTTGACCGCGCGGCTGATGGATGCCTTGAATTCCTGTTTCATGCTCGTGCCCCTCCCAACTCATCGACGAAGACAATGATCAGCCGCTCTGGTCCATGCACGCCGATGGTGAGCACCCGCTCTATGTCCGCGGTGCGGCTGGGGCCCGTGATGAAGGCGATGTACCTGCTGGTGGACGGGTTGATGCGCTGGAAGAGCGCCTGCTTTCCTTCCAGGATGTTTCCGGTTGCGATGATGGCGATGTGGATGGTGGTAAGAGAGGAGACCAGCCGCTGCTCCACCGCGCTCTGGTCCTGGACCAGCGAGCCGGTGTCCGCGAGGGCCCACTCCATCTGGCTGATGCCGATCTTGGACTGCGCTGCCAGCTCGCGGCTCACCGCGAAGCTGAGCCCGGGGAGCTCGGGACGCTCGGCAGGGAGCAGCCCGGCCAGAAACGGCGAGTCCGCCCAGACGGCGCTGGCGCCGGGAGCGGCGGCCACTTCCTCTTTCTGCAGAAACGACAGTATGAAACCGATGGCCTCGGCGCCGGTTGCGAAGCGCTGCACCTCGGCACCGACTCCCAGAGCCCTGGCCTTGAATTGCTCGTACATGTCTGCTGCCTCCAAATCGTTTCAGGTAAATGGGAAACTGTTTTAGATCGGTGGTGCCGGGAAGCGCGGCATGCGGGAAACCTGCCCCAAACCCTGCCAAAGCCGGCTATGCATAAAAAGATATTACCAAATGACCAGTGCATCCTAATCGATAAAACGCCCCAAGTAAAGAGGTTTGAAGGAGAAAACAAAAAAACTTGACAGCTTTTTAAAAAGATGGTTAATTGGTCTTACCAGAGTCTATAACCTGGTTTGATTGACCTAGCTCTCCTGAAAGTCGCTGGCGGCTTATGGGGCATCGAAGGTCACTAGAGGGCTCCCAGCCGGTCGGGTGTTCTCGGTGTAACGCATGTTGGTTTACCTGTCGCTGTCCTCAACCGCCGCATTCAATAATGCAATTCAGAACTAAAGGAGAGAAGAGTCATGCCATGGATTCAGAGTTACACCCCCATCGCGGGAAGTCTTGGGATGTCGGCGCTTATGGCCGCCGTCCCGCTGGCCGTCATTTTCGTCTGCCTGGCAGTATTCAAGATGAAGGCGCACAAGGCGGGTCCCCTGGCAGTCGCCTTCGCCATAGCCATCGCGGTGCTCGGCTGGCATATGCCAGCGCAGCTCGCCGGGCTCGCCACCCTGCACGGGGCCGCCTTCGGCCTGTTTCCCGTGTTCTACATCGTGGTCACCACCATCCTGCTGTATAACATCACCGTCAAGGGTGGGCAGTTCGAGATCATCAGGGCCTCGCTCGCCGGACTCACCGGTGACCGGCGCCTGCAGGCGCTCCTGATCGCCTTTTGCTTCGGCGCCTTCATCGAGGGTGCCGCAGGTTTCGGCACCCCGGTCGCCATCGCCGGCGCCACCCTGGTCGGCCTCGGCTTCCGTCCCTTCTATGCCGCGAGCGTCTGCCTGATCGCCAACACCGCACCGGTCGCCTTCGGCGCCATCGGGATTCCCGTCGTGGCGCTGGCCGGCGTCATGGGCTACGACGATGCCGGGCTCATGAAGCTCTCCACCATGGTAGGCCGCCAGCTCCCCTTCGTCTCCGTCTTCATCCCGTTCTACGTCATCATGATCATGGTGGGATGGAAGAAGACTATCGAGGTGCTCCCGGCCATCATCGTCTGCGGTGTCACCTTCGCCCTCGCACAGTGGGGCTGCGCCAGCTTCATCGGCCCCTACCTCCCGGACATCATCGCCTCGCTGGCGACCCTGGCCGCCCTGGTAATCCTGCTCAAGTTCTGGCAGCCGAAAACGGTCTGGACCTTCGACCACGAGCCGGAGTCCAAGGGTAAGGAATCACATGACTACACAGGCGGCCAGGTGTTCCGCGCCTGGGCACCCTACCTGGTACTGACCGTCATGGTCCTCATCTGGGGTATCCCTTCACTCAAGACCGAACTGGACAAGAGCAAGCTGACCATCCCGGTGACCGGCCTGGACGGCGCCATCGCCAAGAGCGTTTCCAAGCCTGAGGACGGCATCAAGAAGGTCGCTACCGTCAAGGGTGAAATCGGCAAGCAGGCGGCGCAGCTCTCCCCGGCCGACCCGAAGCAGGCGGCTCTTGCCCTGGCGTATAACGACCTGTTGGCACTCGAGGACAAGCTCCTCGCCGTCGAGCAGACCCTGCCGACCGGCGCACCGGTGCTGACGACCGAGCGGGTTGCCGCCTTCGACGCCATTGACAAGAAAGAGAAGGAGCTGCAGAAGCTTGAGAAGGAACTGGTGACGGCGAAGAGCGTCGAAAAGGACCGTTTCAAGGTCATCGACAAGGCCGTCGGCTCCCAGCTCCCGGTGAAGATCCCGGCGAAGTTCGTCTTCAACTTCATGTCGGCGGCCGGCACCGCGATCCTGATCGCCGCCATTCTCTCCGCGCTGATCTGCGGCGTGGGGATCGGCGACTTCTTCCAGGTGCTGGGCAAGACCCTCTACGATATGCGCTTTCCGGCCATCACCGTCGCCTCCGTGGTCGGCCTCGCCTTCGTCATGAACACCTCGGGCATGACCACCAGCATGGGCATGGCCTTCACCAAGACCGGCGCACTCTTCCCGTTCCTCTCACCCTTCCTCGGCATGCTGGGGGTCTTCCTGACCGGTTCCGACACCTCCAGTAACGTCCTCTTCGGCGGGCTGCAGAAGGTGACCGCCGAGCAGCTCGGCATGAACCCGCTCTTGACCTGCGCGGCCAACACGAGCGGCGGCGTCATGGGCAAGATGATCTCCCCGCAGTCCATCGCGGTAGCCTGCGCGGCAACCGGCCTGGTCGGGGAGGAGGGGAACCTGTTCCGTTTCACCCTGAAGCACGCGCTCTTCCTGACCACCGTCATGGGCGTCATCGTGGCGCTCCAGGCCTACGTCTTCCCTTGGATGATTCCCTGACGGGAGCATAGCTCCCGGTTGTACCGAAGCCCCGGGAGAGGTAGCTCTCCCGGGGCATATTACCTGATTCGCCAAAGTCCATTAATCCGTAGGGTGGGCAGCCCCTGCCCACCACCTATGTGTTGTGACCCCTGATTCACTGCAAGTTCGAGCACCTGGGTGGGCAGCCTCTGCCTACCGCCTAAATATCTCCTCCGCGTGGGCACGGGGTGCCCACCCCACGATTTCCGAAGTGCTTGGTTGCACCAAAAGGGCAAGGTGGCATGGCTATGATAGAGCAGTTCTTGAAGATAGCCTGGCAAACGGCGCTGCTCTGGCTGGTGTACCGCTGCGGCGCCTACCTGGTCGCCGTGCTGCACCTGGCGCTGCCGGGGAACGTCGCCGGGATGCTGCTGATGTTCGCCCTGCTGGCCTCCGGGATCGTTAAGCCGGTCCTGATCGATGCGGGAGCGGGCTTCCTGCTGAAGCATTTCGCCTTCTTCTTTATCCCGATCTCGGTGGGTCTCATGGCCTTTGGCCCCCTGATGCGTCAAAGTGGCCTGACGCTGCTGGCGATCCTGGTGGTGAGCGCCGCGGTCGGGGTGCTGGTGACCGGGGTCTCGGTGCAGGTGCTGCACGGGAGATCCTCACGATGAAGTTGCTGGTCTTCGCGGCATGCGTGCTCGGGACGGTCGGTGCCTACCTGGTGACGCGGAAGATTTTTCTGCGCTACAAGTACCCGCTGCTGAATCCGGTGTTCCTGAGTACGCTGGTCATCATCGCCGCCCTCAAGGCGTCCGGCGTCACCCTGGCCGACTACCAGCCGGCCAAGGAGGTCATGACCTTCCTGCTCGGGCCAGCGACCGTGGCGTTGGCACTGCCGCTCTACAACAACCGGGGCGTGCTGAAAAAACATTCGCTTCCGGTCTTTGCCGGCGTGGTTGCCGGATGCCTCTCGACGATCGCCGCGGTGCTGATCGCGGGGAGGGTCGCCGGGCTTGCCCGCGGTGTGCTGCTCTCCCTGGGACCCAAGTCGGTCACCGTCCCGATAGCGGTGGAGATCTCGCGCCTGGCCGGCGGGGAGCCGACCCTTACTGCTGCCTTCGTGGTGGCGACCGGCATGATCGGATCCATCCTGGGGCCGATGCTGCTCTCCGGGCTGAAGGTTAATAATCCCGTAGCCCGTGGGCTTGCACTCGGCACCGTCTCCCACGGGCAGGGGACTGCCGTCGCGCTTTTGGAAGGGGAGACGGCGGGCGCTATGGGCGGGGTGGCAATGGCGATAGCGGCGGTCTTCACCGCGCTGATCGCCCCCTATTATCTCCCCTTGTTTCTACCGTAATAGGTAGTGATGACACCGACTGGTTAATTTAGCGCTCCGTGGCAGCTCCCTCACTCCCGCCCCCGCTTCTGGAGGGCGAGGAGAGTCACCGGCAAACCCATGCATAGAACCTTAACGGTTCTGAACAGTTACCGTTTCCTTTATCTTTCTTCTGCGAAAAGAGGAGTACCAAGCCCATGGAAAAGAACTTCATCAAGGCGTTGACTGAGATCGTCGGGGATGCCCACACGCTGACTGACAAGGAATCGCTGGCCTGCTACGGGTACGACTCGACTCCGGAACTTGAAAGCAAACCGGGCGTGGTAGTGCTTCCCGGCAGCGCGGAGGAGGTCTCGCGCATCATGGAGCTTTGCGACGGAGCCGGGGTGCGGGTGACGCCGCGCGGCTCGGGCACCAACCTCTCCGGCGGCTCCATCTCCTTCGACTCGGGCGTGGTGCTGCAGACCAGTCGCATGAACCGGATCATCGAAGTCGACCAGGAAAACCTGACTGCGACGGTGGAAACCGGCGTTATCACCAGCGCCCTGCACCGCGAGGTCGAGGCGGTGGGCCTTTTCTACCCGCCCGACCCGGGCTCCATGAACATCTCCACCATGGGCGGCAACGTCGCCGAGAACTCGGGCGGGTTGCGCGGGCTCAAGTACGGCGTGACTGACGACTACATCATGGGGCTCAAGACGATCCTTGCCAACGGCGAGCTCTTGAAGACCGGCGGCAAGGTGGTGAAGGACGTCGCCGGCTACAACCTGAACCAGCTCTTGGTCTCCTCCGAGGGGACGCTCGGCATCTTCACCGAGATCACGGTGAAGCTGATCCCCAAGCCGCAGACCAAGAAGACCATGCTGGTCCATTTCCCGCAGCTGGAGCAGGCGGCGCTGACGGTCTCCCACATCATCGCGGCGCGCATCATCCCGGCGACCCTGGAGTTCCTGGACCGGGTGACCATCAAGTGCGTCGAGGACTATGCCCATGTCGGGCTGCCGCTCGACGTCGATGCGGTGCTCCTCATCGAGGTGGACGGTCATCCGGCGCAGGTGGCCGAGGATGCCGACGCGATCCGGGGCATCTGCGAGCGCCACGGTTGCTCCTTCTTCCAAACCGCCGCCACCCCCGAGGAGGCGCTCAAGCTCGCGACCGCGCGCCGGGTGGCCCTCTCCGCCTTAGCGCGTCTGAAGCCGACCACCATCCTGGAGGACGCAACGGTTCCCCGAAGCTGCATCGCGGCCATGGTGAAGCTGATCCAGGAGACGGCGAAGAAGTACGACCTGGTGATCGGCACCTTCGGCCACGCCGGCGACGGCAACCTGCACCCGACCTGCCTCACCGACGAGCGGAACAAGGACGAGATCGCCCGTGCGCACCGCGCCTTCGGCGAGATCTTCGACGCGACTATCGCGATGGGCGGCACCATCACCGGCGAGCACGGAGTTGGGGTGGCCAAGAAGAAGTACCTGCCGAAGCTGGTGGGCGAAAGCGGCCTGCGCGTCATGCGCGGCATCAAGGGTGCCTTCGACCCCAAGGGGATTTTAAACCCGGGCAAAATTTTCTAGGGTGAAGGCCCGATCGGTCCGATCAGACCGATCCGACTGATCCAAAATCGGACCGATCGGTCGGATCAGACCGATCGATCAACGAGAAGCGCAGAATTTCGAGGTTGCCATGGACTACGTAAAACTGATCAACTGCATGCGCTGCGGCATGTGCCTGCCGCACTGCCCGACCTATAAGGAGACCTTCCTGGAAACAGCCTCGCCGCGCGGCCGCGTGGCGCTGGTGCGCAAGTTCCAGGAGGGCGAACTGGAGGATAGCGAGAAGTTCCTGGAGTACGTCTCGCTTTGCCTGGACTGCCAGGCCTGCGCCTCGGCCTGCCCCTGCGGCGTAAACGCCGGGGAACTGGTGGCCGAGTTCCGCTGCGAGAAGAAGGCAGGGGAGGGGCTCTCCATGATGGAGGACCTGATCCTCAGAAAGCTGGTGCCGCACCCGGACCTCCTGGAGGTCTCCATGGTGCCGCTGCGCCTCTACCAGAAAACCGGGATGCAAAAGATCGTCCGCTCGCTGGGGCTTTTGAAGATGTTCCCCGCGGCGCTCGGCCGCATGGAGGGTCTGCTGCCGACGCTGCCGGGCGCTCCCCTGCGTCAGACCATCGAGGAGATCACCCCCGCCCAGGGGACCGAGAAGGGGACGGCCGGCTTTTTCCTCGGCTGCGTCATGAGCCTCATCTTCAGCGAGGCGAGCCTCGCCACGGTGCAGATCCTCTCCGCGCTCGGCTACAAGGTGGTCACCCCCAAGGCACAGAAGTGCTGCGGTGCGCCCAACATGCTGGGCCACGACAAGGAGGGCGTGAACCAGGCGGCCCGCTTCAACACGGACCTGTTCCAGTCGCACCAGCTCGACTTCGTGGTGACGGACTGCGGGGGGTGCGGCGCGGAGCTGAAGAAATACGGCGCCCACCTGGACGGCGAGGCCGCCGCCACCGCGTTCAGCGCCAAGGTGCGCGACATCTCCGAGATCCTCGCCGACGAGGCCCCCGCCCTCAGGGACCGCCTACAGCCGCTGCCGCTCAAGGTGACCTATCACGATCCCTGCCACATCGCCCACTGCCAGGGGATCCGGAGCCAGCCGCGCACCCTCATCAACCTGATCCCCGGCATCGACTTCCGCGAGCTCGGGGAGGCTGATGCCTGCTGCGGCTCCGCCGGCACCTACAACATCGAGAAGCCCGAGATGTCCGACCTGGTGCTCTCCCGCAAGGTCGCCAACATCCTGAAAACGGGTGCCGACTACCTGGTAACCAGCAACCCCGGTTGCCTGCTGCAGCTGAAGAAGGCCCTTGCCGAGGCCGCCCCGCAGCTCAAGGTGATCCACTTGACGGAGCTTTTGCAAATGAGCCTGGAGGGGCAGGGCTAGCAGGCAATAGGCCCATCCTCGAAAAAACCGTTGCTATGACGCAGTTAATGTAGTATCCGTGGCGGTCATGATGTTTAAGCCGATTAAACCGAAAAAGGTGTCAACTCAGATCGCCGACCAGATCAGGACCTCGATCCTGGCCGGCGAATTCAACCCGGGTGAGAAGCTGCCGCCGGAGCGCGAACTCGCCGAAATGTTTGGCGTTTCGCGTCCCTCGGTGCGGGAAGCGCTCAACGCTCTGGCCTCATCGGGCCTCGTCGAGACCTACCAGGGCGGGGGTACGGTGGTGCGCTCCCTGGTGGAGAGTTCCGCCGGCCTGCCGCTCTCCGAGCTGATCAGGATCGACGGCGACCGCGCCCTGGACGTCATTGAGGTGCGTAAGGGGATGGAATCCTGGACCGCCTGGTATGCCGCGACACGTGCGCTCCCCGAGGACATCAGGCGCCTGGAGGCCATCGTTAACGGCATGGCGGCGAACCTGGATGGGCTGAAGCAGTCCGAGGACCTCGACGCGCACTTCCACACCGTCATCGCACGGGCCACCCACAACGTGGTCTGGTTCCACATGATGCAGAGCATCTTCGACGCCATGCAGGAGTTCCAGCGCGACGTCTGGCGTGCGGTCTACCTGACCGAGGAGGACCAGAGACTCCTCTACGCGCACCACCTGCGCATCTACGAGATGATCCGGGACCGGAACCCCGATGGGGCCCGGGAGGCGATGATGGATCACCTGAGCTTCGCCCAGAAAAGGTGCAGCGCCTACGTCTCCATGCGCGGCGGCGACCTGTCCGGGGTGTGATGCCGGCTTGACGAAACCTGATCCGGATCTCTTTTCCCGAGGAAACAGTAAAAACTCCAAGGCCCGACAGAAATATCTGCCGGGCCTTTCTATTGGTGCCCGCCCTTATTCCCGTAAAACTCCGTCAATCCGCGCCGGCCAAGCTTTTTGGTTGATGCAGGAGGGCTTTTTGGGTATAGTTACCCGATTTACCCCGATAGATAAAACCAAGGAGGTTTTCAAATGATAGATTTTCTGGGCGATTGGAAGAGGACCGATTACTGTGGCGAACTGCGGAGCACCCAGGTGGGACAGGAGGTCGTCCTCATGGGATGGGTCGCCAAACGGCGCGACCATGGCGGTCTCATCTTCGTCGACCTGCGCGACCGCGACGGCATCGCCCAGATCGTCTTCGACCCGGAGCGCGCTCCCGCACCGCACGCCAAGGCGGAAGCCGTGCGTAACGAGTACGTCCTGGCCATCAAGGGGACGGTGGCGCTGCGCCCCGAGGGGACGGTGAACCCGAAGATGAAGACCGGCGAGGTTGAGATCCTGGTGACAGAGTGCAAGCTCTTGAACCCCTCCAAGGCGCTTCCCTTCACCCTGGACGGCTTCGTCGACGTCAATGAGAACATCAGGCTCAAGTACCGCTACCTCGACCTGCGCACCGGCTCGCTGCAGGCCAACATGATCCTGCGCTCCAAGGTCGCCCAGCACACCCGCTCCTACCTGATCGACAACGGCTTCCTGGAAATAGAGACCCCCTTCCTCACCAAGAGCACGCCGGAAGGCGCCCGGGACTTCCTGGTTCCCTCCCGCATCTCCAAGGGCGAATTCTACGCGCTCCCCCAGTCGCCCCAGCTCTTCAAGCAGATCCTGATGGTCTCCGGCTTCGACCGCTACTTCCAGGTGGTGCGCTGCTTCCGGGACGAGGACCTGCGCGCCGACCGCCAGCCTGAGTTCACCCAGATCGACTGCGAGATGTCCTTCATCGACCGCGAGGACATCATCACCGTCATGGAAGGGCTGATGGCGCGCATCTTCTCCGAGGCGAAGGGGGTGCAGGTGTCGCTGCCGATCCAGAGGATGACCTACGGCGAGGCGATCGACCGCTTCGGCGTGGACAACCCGGACCTGCGCTTCGGCCTGGAACTGGTGCAGCTCTCCGAGATCGTTAAAAATTCCGGCTTCAAGGTGTTCGCCGACGTGGTTGCGGGCGGCGGCATCGTGAAGGGGATGAACGTGAAGGGCGCGGCCAGCATGTCCAGGAAGGAAATCGACGACCTGACCGAGTTCACCAAGATCTACGGCGCTAAGGGCCTTGCCTACGTGAAGATGACGGCGGACGGCTGGAACTCGCCGATCGCCAAGTTCTTCACCCCGGAAGAGATCGCCACCATGGACGCAGCCTTCGACGCCAAGGAAGGGGACCTGCTCCTCTTCGTGGCCGACAAGCCGAAGGTGGTGAACGATTCCCTGGGCCGCCTCAGAAACCACCTGGCCGCGAAGCTCGGCCTCACCAACAAGGAAGAGTACCGCTTCGTCTGGATCACCGACTTCCCGCTGCTTGAGTGGGACGACGAGAGCGGCCGCTGGTGCGCCGTGCACCACCCGTTCACCGCCCCCATGGACGAGGACCTTGCTTTTGTCGAGAGCGACCCGGGCCGCTGCCGCGCCAAGGCCTACGACCTGGTGCTGAACGGCAACGAAATCGGCGGCGGCAGCATCAGGATCCATCAGGAGGAGGTGCAGTCCCTGATGTTCAAGATGCTCGGTCTCACCGTGGAAAACGCCCGCAGCAAGTTCGGCTTCCTGCTGGACGCGCTCGAGTACGGCACCCCGCCGCACGGCGGCATCGCCTTCGGCATGGACCGTCTCATGATGCTTCTGACCGGGAGCGACTCGATCCGCGACGTCATCGCCTTTC
>TBL_comb47_HYPODRAFT_10001946_pt1 | contig 26253 bp, 18 predicted proteins | sample TroBogypolimnion_40_FD_10682 | JGI IMG/M metagenome (IMG submission 10682)
GGCGCGTCCTCAGCGCATTCCTCATCGGCCTGCATCACCGCTGAGGGAGTCACCAGCAGCCCCTGCCGCTCGTAGCGACGCCGTGCGCGAACGAAGCGGACCACCACGGCCGCCAGCGAGCTGTATTTGCGGGCGCGGCGAGAGAGGGCGGCATCCCCCGCCGGCAAGAACTCGAGGCCATCCAGGTCGGCGCAGGCCAAGCACAGCGGCCGGCCTTGCTCCAGGAACAACAGGTTACCCTTGGCCAACTCTGTGCCGCACTCGGTGCAGTTGCCTTCCTCGCTCACCTTCTCGAGCACCACCAGGTCCGGAACCTTCGCCAGCTTCCTCGAAAGCCGTTGAGCCCGCTTTTCTCCCAGGTCGGCCGACGCATAGCGAGTGCGGTAGAATTGCTCACGTTCGGGGTCGCCGTCGATGGTCACCTGGAGTGGTTCCACTCCCTTGAGGCCTCGGCGGGTGTAGGGAACTTCGATGGCGCCTAACCCGCGCTCCTGGATCCATTCCCGAAAGTGACGCAGCGTCCTCTCGAACTTCTCGGGCCCGACCTGGATCGAAGGCTCGATCACCTGGTAATGCTCGTCGCCCCTGCGCCAGCCCTCCACCTGGAATGACTGCAGGAATCGCATGTGCTGGAAAAGTTCCAGGGGCCCGACCGAGCCGTCGGCGGCCAGCGCCGCCTCGGCCGCCGCGCGAACGCGGTCGCGAAAATTAATTGGGTTCATAGACGGTGGTGGCATGGCTCAAAGACTGCCGGGGCTCGAACCGGCCGCTCCCTTTGCCGCCGTGTCCCGCCATTCCCCGACCATGGCGGGCAGTTTGCAGTTCTCGCAGATGGCATTGGACTGGTCGCAGAAGTCGCGGACTATCTGGATCAGGCCCTGTTGCGCGGCGGCGGTCGCGAGGCGCTTGGCAGGCGCGCCGCCGAGCAACCGCTCGCGTGCCAGGCGGAGCACGGCGTTATCCTCGGCCGGAGGCCATGCGAAATAGCGCTGTTCTAATGCATCCCGCATCCTAGAGTTCTTGCCCTCAACCGCGCGGGCATAGAGCCAGGGCAGGACGACGTTCATAGCGAGATCCGCCACGCGCGTGGCACCCAGCAACGGCTGGGGTTTGGCCAACCGGCCGGATTTGACGGTCCAGTGCCAGGACCAGAAATCGTCCGGCTCGGATTGCAGGCATTCCAAGAGCTGGTCCGCCAGGGTCCGGCCACCGTCGCCGAGGGAGCACCAGCGTTCCAGACGCGCGGCAAGGTCGCCGGAAAGGGACCAACCGGCCGCCAGGGCCAACCGGCGCTGGGGATGGTTGGCGGGCCGCAGACCGTGCAATCGCCAGATCTCGCGCGGGAGGATGCAGTCCAGGAATTGATCGCGCTCCCGCCACCAGTCGTCCCACAACCGCCGCACATATTCGTCAGCCCCTGACTTCGATCGGACCAGTTCCACCGGAAGCAAGCCGCTCAACCCCAACAGCCGAGCCTGGAGCGTCAGCGGGTCGCCGCCCTCGGCGGCCCACCGTGGACGCAATTCCCCGAGCCGTTGCATGGGCCAGACATTGTGCTTGTAGCCTAGGGCGCGGAACAGCCCCTCCCAGAGCGCCTGTTCCCAGCCAGCCTGCCGGGCTCGGGCCTGGAACTGTCCCGCCTTCCCCGCGAGCCGCACCTGCGCCGCCTGGCGCAACAACTCGGCCAAGCGGTCCCCGTCCAAGCCGCGCAGGGGCGCGCAGCATCGTCCGCGGGACGTTTCCGGAAAGGAACTCTCCTGCTCGCCGCCCAGCCAGAGGCTTAGTTCTCCCAAGGGTGCATCGAGCAACCCCCGCAACGGCAAGGCCGGCGGCGCACCCGCCACCAAGCCTTCCGCCTCCCACGTCACGTGCAGGATCACCTCGCGGAAAGCCGGGTTGCGGTCGTGCCCATGCGCCCGCCAACCGCCCGGCCGCAGGTCCACCTCGATGTCCCCGATCCGGCTCGGCGAGTCGCCGAACTGAACCACCGCGCCCCGGAAATCCGGGCCCCCTTCCAGGCTCTGAAAGCCCGGATGGAGCACGCGCACCGGCCGGCCATCCGTCAATTGAAGTTTATCCCGCAGCAGACGCTGGTGCCCCCAAATCGATTGCAAGAGTTGCTCGGGCGGCGAGTCACAATCGTCCCGCAGCCGCGGAATAACCCCACCGCTCACCCGCCATTGGGCGTAAAAGCTAGACAGAACCGGTGACACCTTCGGATGTTTTTGGGTGATTCCGGCGCGAATGTCAAGCGAGAGAAAGGACTTGAAGTTTTCGCCTCGCCGCGGCTTGGCGCCTGGGCGTTCAACCCGTAGTTTGACGTCGTCATGAATGGCGGCTTGGCGCTGAGCAGCTGATCGAATAGGGTCGCAGGATTGACTATGTTCAGAACCAAACGCGCTGGGTTTGCGGTCGTGCCCTTCCTGGCGGCAGAACCTGATGGCGGGGCGTCGGCTTCCCTGGGCGGCTCGGCCGGTCTTGCCGCTTCATGGGTGTTGGCGGTCGCCTTCTCCTTTGGATTCCAGCCGGATGTGGCGGCCGTGCCCAATCCCGTCCTGGTCCCCACCCGCGGCAGTGCCGCCGATTGCGGCGTCATGAAATTCAATGGCCAATACTACATCATCGGGAATTCGCTGGCCGGCGATATGTTCGTTTCGACCGACCTCGTTCACTGGGGAAACCGCACCCATGTCTTCTCGATGCATAACGGCTGGACCCCCGGAAACACCTCCGGCGACCGCAATATCAACGCCTGCGACCCGAGCTACTATAACGGGATCTTCAACCTCTACTGGAGCGTTGATCGCGCCGATCAGGGGGTAGTGCAAATCGGTCACGCGGTCTCCGATAAGCCGCTGGGTCCATACCATGAACCGGACACCAACCACTGGTTTGCCTCCAAGATCGACGCCCACCTCTACCGCGATGACGACGGATCGCTTGCTTTCTTTTCGGTCAAGTTCGACGCCGGCAACCACATTTGGGGGCAGCCGGCCCTGGATCCCTCGACCCTGACCGGCGAGCCACGCCGGCTGCTCTCGGCCACGCCGCATTCGTGGGAACTCCTGGACGACTCAGTCAATGAAGGGCCGTTCGTCTTCAAATACCGCGGCCAGTATTACCTGATCTATAACGCCAATCATACCGGCAAGGGGCATTACGCCCTGGGGTGCGCCGTTGCCCCCTCCCCGCTGGCGTTCAGCAATGCCAGCAAATATCCCGATCCCGTCGTGGAAAAGGCGTTCCCTGCCCCCGGCCACCGGCTTACCGCCCCCGGCCAACCGACGGTCATCCGCGGCCCCAACGGCCTGGAATGGTGGCTAGTCTATTTCCTCGAAGTGGACGGCACCCGCCGCCAGCAGGCCATCGACCGCGTCCTCTTTTTCGACCAGAAACTTCATGTCGATGGACCCACCAGCGCTGCTTCGCCGGGATACCATCCGCTGCCCACTGAACCCATGGTGCGGGATCTGTTCGACGCCCCCGACGGCAGCGCGCTGGCCAGTCACTGGCGGCCTGAGGGAGGCGCCTGGTCGATCCAGGACAAAACCGCCGAGCAGAACCAGGCCGATGGACGCGCCCTGTCGTTGCTGGCCAATTGCCCCAAGGCCAGCCAGTACCTTGCCGAAGTCAACGTGCGACTGCTCGACCGTCCGGGGTCGGAAGCCGGCCTGATGGCCTATTGGCGGAATCCGGCCAACTGGCTGTCCGTGACGATCGACGGCCGCCGGGGCACCTGGAACGTGCGGAAGACTGAAAACCGCGTCGAGAGCGTGGTTTGCACTCCACTGCCCACGAACTTCAACTTCCAGGTGTGGCATGCCCTGAGCGCGGCGAAGAACGGCTCGGATTTCGAGATTCGTATCGATGAGCGCCCGGCACCAGGGGCGGCGTCTGCCATGGCGACCACCTTCATCGAGGCCGGGACGCCGGGACTGTTCACCGACTCAGCTCGCGCGGGTTTTGCTGGTTTCATTTACACCATCGGCTGGGATGAAAGCGGAGCTGCCATCCGGAATTGGGGACCGGGGCTCAACGGCGCCACGCCACGCGGCTCGTGGTCCGCGACGCCGCGAGGCCTCACGCAAAGTAACCCCTTGGGGCCAGGCCGAATCTTCAAAGGCGACCCCGCCGAGGAATACGAATTCACGGCCCAACTCACCGAGGACGGACGGGCAGCACGGGACGGCGGGACCCACCTGATGGGGATGCTGCCGGTGTATGTTGACGACCAGAATTATCTCCAGGCTGATATTGACCTCGCGCGCTGGGAATTGCGCGTCAGCGGGCGGAAAGCGGGGGAGGCGTTGTCCGTCCAGACCGCGCCGCTCCCGAAGCGTTTCCCAGTGCCCACCGGCGAGCAAACCGGCCAGCTTTGGCACTATGCCGTCGAGACACCGGAAACCAATTGGACCGCGGCCGATTTCAACGATCGCGACTGGAAATCCGGTGCGGGCGGCTTTGGCGGCGCCGGGGCTAGCACGGTTTGGGAATCGAATGACCTTTGGTTGCGGCGCGAGTTCAAGCTCATTGAAACGCCGACCTGCATGGCTCGCCTACGGCTGCGTTTGCAGGGGGACGCGGAGGTTTACCTCAACGGTGTGCTGGCGATGCGCGGCTCGGGCCGTGCGGCTGGCTATGAAGCAAGCGAGATTGCGGATGCGGCGCGCGTCACCCTCAAACAGGGCAAGAATATCCTCGCCATTCACGGGCATAAAACGGGCGACAACCAAGCGGTTGATGCCGGCCTGTTCCTGGCCGGAATCGTGGAAACTCCGGGCAGCGTCAATCTGCGAAGCGTCAAACTAAACGACCGGGTGATCCTGTTCGTCAACGGCCAGCAGCGCCTGGAAATCGGAGGCGCTTGGTCGCCTTCGCAGGTCGGACTTACCTCCGAGGACCTGGCCTGCCACTTTAGCGGCCTGACGCAGTTTCGGCTTCATTGAAGAAGGCGCAGACGAGGTTCTCGGGGTTGGCCCTCAGCCGCAAACCCAGTAACCGGCGGAGAAATCGCTTCTGAGTGAAAATTGAACGAATCCCGGCGTGAATTTGCCTGTTGATATGATGGTGAACTTGACTTGCGAGAGATTTTCGAACGGGACACCACGCCGGCGGGGCGGTATCCAACTCCGCGCTCTGCGGCGGGGCCGACCCGTCGCCAGGTTAGTAGCTGCCGCCGGCCTCCTGGCCCTCGCGCTGGCGATCTCGCCCTCGCGGGCAGGCGAACCGGACATCCGGCGGGATGCGACCGTGGCGGCGATCGAACTGGTGATGCCCAGCGTGGTGAACATCGCCACAGAGACCATCACCCAGTCGCACGAGTGGTATGATCAAATGCGGCAACATTTTTATGGCGTGCCGCTCCCCCAATCTAAATCGATCAGCCTCGGGTCGGGGGTGATCATCGACGAAGAGGGCTACCTGCTGACCAATTTTCATGTGGTCAATGGCGCCCATCGAATCCAGGTGAAGTTGTGGGACGGACGCGAGTATAACGCGGAGCTGTTGATCGAAACCCCCGGGAGCGATGTCGCTCTTTTGCGGATTACTGCCAAACCCGGGGAACGGTTCACGGCCATGAAGTTCGCCCACGACGACGACCTGCTGCTGGGAGAGACAGTGCTGGCGCTGGGCAACCCGTTCGGCCTGGGGGGATCGGTGACAAAGGGCATCCTGAGTTCGAAGAACCGGCGACCGGCCATCAGCGGAAGGCCGCTCAGCATCGAGGATTGGCTCGAGACGGACGCGGCGATTAACCCGGGAAACAGCGGCGGCCCGCTGGTGAACTTGCGGGGTGAGTTGATCGGCCTGAACGTCGCCGTTTCGCAGCAGGAAGAAGGCATGGGCCTGGGGTTTTCGATCCCCATCAAACAGGTATCGGCGGCGTTGTCCCATTTTTTCCGGCCAGAGTTTGCAGACTCGCTGTGGTTCGGGGCGCAGATGAAGGCGGGTCCCGGCCCCCTGCTCGTCACCGCCGTGTATCCCGGCAGTCCCGCGGCGCAGGCGGGGCTGCGCGAGAACGACCAAGTGGTCCTGGTTAACGGCCAGGCGCCGACCGGGGTGATCTCCTTCAATCGCTGGCTGGCCAAAACCAACAGCGTGGACAACCGACTGGTGGTGAGCCGCGGGGGCGAACGGCTGACGGTTTCCGTACGGCTCCTGCCTTTGGCCGACCTGGTTCGCCAAAAGCTCGGGGTGACGCTGCGCGAGCTTGATGCGACGACGGCAAGCCGGGTGGGCCTCACGGCAGGCGACGCGATGCTGGTCGAGGAGGTCGAACGAGACGGTCCGGCGGCTCGGGCGGGATTGCAAAAGGGGAACCTGGTGACCGCTCTGGATGGGCAGGCCGCCCGGGGAATGCGCCTGGTCGCCGATGGACTCCTGGAAAAGAAGAAAGGCGATTCTGTACAGTTGCTTTTGGTGAGCCGTCGCCAACTGGCTCCCGGCTATGTCGAAGCGCGCCAGGTGCCGGTCGAGGTGAAAACCCGATAGTACGCCCAGATCCGCTTTTTTGGTTGGCCCCACCCCGCATCAGTCGGCTACAATGAGCCTCGCAATAGGACCATGAGCGAAGGCTTGATGATTGAAGTAACCGACCTGACGAAGCGATATGCCGGACATACCGCTGTCTCGAACATTTCGTTCACGGTCGGGCACGGGGAAATCGTGGGGTTATTGGGCGAAAACGGGGCGGGCAAGAGCACTACGATGCGGATTCTTGCGTGTTTTCTACCCGCCAGTTCGGGCACCGTTCGAGTGGGAGGTTTGGACGTGTTCAAGGAGAGCGACGAGGTCCGGCGGCGCATCGGCTACATGCCGGAAAACAACCCGCTGCACCCCGACATGAGGGTGAGGGAGTATTTGAAGTTTCGCGCGCGCCTTAAGGGCCTAGGCTGGAGGCGCGCCCGGGAGCGCGTGGACACGGTCATGGAGCAATGCGGCCTGGTCGAGGTCAGGGGCCGGATCATCGGCCATTTGTCCAAGGGCTATCGCCAGCGGGTAGGGCTGGCCGACGCCCTGGTGCATGAACCGCAGTTGATCATCCTCGATGAACCCACCATCGGGCTGGACCCCCACCAGATTCGATCGGTGCGACAACTCATCAAGAGCCTGGGGACTTCCCACACCGTGCTGATTTCGACGCACATCCTCCCGGAAGCGGAGATGACCTGCAACCGCATGGTGATTATGTATCAAGGGAAGATCCTGGCTGCGGACACCCCGGAGAATCTCCAGCGCCTCATGAGCAGCAACAGCCAGGTCATCGCCGAAATCGCCGCCCCGCCGGCGCAACTGAACGAGTGCTGGGCGCAAATCCCCGAAATCCAGCACTTTGACGTCTCACCTTGCGAGGGAGACTATTACCGCTGCGCCCTGACGCCCCTGGAGGGTATGGACCTGCGGCCCCGCATCTTCGAGTTGGCGCAGGCGCGCGGTTGGCGGGTGCGCGAGTTGACTCGGAGCCGGCATTCGCTCGAGGACATCTACATGCGCGTCACCCGCCCGGATGAGGAGGAGGAAGCCTGATGCAAATCTACTGGACGCTTACCCGGCGGGAGTTGGGCAGCTATTTTCTGTCGCTCACCGGCTATTTTATCATCGCCGCCGCCACCTTCCTCATGGGCTATAGTTTCTGGATCACCCTGCGGCAACTGCAGCAGGTGCCGACCCCCATGCCCGTCACCGAGTTGTTCTTCAACCTCGCCTACTTCTGGCTGATTTTTGTCCTGACCCCGCCGGTGATCACCATGCGGCTCTTCGCCCTGGAAAAAGCGTCCGGGACCTTCGAGACCCTCATGACCGCCCCGGTCAAAGACCTGCAGGTCGTGTTGGGAAAATTCACGGCCGCGTGGCTGTTTCACGCCGTGGTGTGGCTGCCGTTGCTCGGTTGCCTCCTGGTGGTGCGTCACTATGCCAACGCCGCCGCCCCGTTTGACGGGGGCGTGGTGGCATCGACCTTTCTCGGGATCTGGCTGCTGGGTGGAGTCATGGTCGCAATCGGCTGCTTCGCCTCGTCGCTGACTCGCAACCAGGCCCTGGCCGCGATGATCAGCCTCGTCGCCTGTGTCAGCCTCTTCCTCATGGCCTACCTCGCCGACCAGTTCCCCGACCCTCAGTCCTGGCAGGCCAAGGCGCTGGCTTGTTTCTCGTTCTTCGAGCAGATGCGCGATTTCGTCCGCGGCGTCGTCGACACCCGCGCGGTGGTACTCTATGCCAGCCTGACCTGCTTCTTCCTCTTCCTCACCCTGCGGGTGGTGGAAAGCCGGCGTTGGAAATAACTCGATCCATGGCTACCGGTCCCAACTTCGAACCCAGTTTCTCGCGCGGCCAGCGGTGGCGAATCGCGGCCAACGTGTTGTTCTCGACGCTGGCCGTCTTAGCTATTGTGGTAATGGCCAATCACCTGAGCCGGGATTGGTTCCACCGCTTTCGCTGGAGTTCGTACACCAGCACGGAGCTCTCTCCGCTCACGCTCAAGTTCGTCCGCTCGATCACCAACACGGTCAAGGTCACTCTTTTTTATGACCGCGACGAACCGCTCTACAGCACGGTCGCCGAACTCCTCAACCAGTACCATCTGGCCAATTCGCGGATCATGGTCCAATCGGTCGACTACAACCGCGACCCGGGCGCCGCGCAAAAAGTGCGGGATGCCTACAACCTGGCTCACCAAAAGGACGTCGTCGTGTTCGATTGCGCCGGCAAGCAGATGGTCTATCCCGGCGGAGCCTTGACCAAGGTCGTGTTCGAGGAGGTCCCCAATGATCAGGAGCGTGACGACCGCCGCAAGCTCACCGAGTTCGAGGGGGAAAAAGTCTTCACTTCCCTCCTTATCGGGGTTACCAGCCCGGTCATACCGAAGGCTTATTTTCTGCAAGGCCATCATGGCGAACATCCTCTGCAAAACGGTGACATTCACGGCTATATCCAGTTCCTCACCGTCCTCCGGCAGAACAACATCGACATCGACACCATCGACCTGGTGGGCACCAACCCCATCCCCGCCGACTGCCGGTTGCTCGTCATTGCCGGTCCGCAAACCGCCCTCGTGGACACGGAACTGGACAAGATCGAGCAATACCTCAACGAGGGGGGCCGCTTGCTGGCCTTGTTCAAATCTTACGGCATGAACCCGCAAACGGGGATTGTACCCCCTTGCGGATTGGAGGGAGTGCTCGCCAAATGGGGCGTGGAGGTGGGTAGCCGGGTTGTCCTGGACCCTCAGAACAGTCCTGGGAAAGGATATGACTTTGTGATCTCGGCTTTCAGCAAAACGCACCCGGTGGTCAATCCGCTCATCGAGCAGGGGGGCGTTCACCTCATGCCGCCACGGCCGGTATTCCGGATCAAGACGCCGCTGCAAGCCCCCGACGCCTTGAAGGTCGAGGAAATCGCTTTTACGGGTCCCGCCGCCTTCGCGGTCGGCAGCCCCACCCATAAGCAAGTATTTCCGGTCATGGCCGCCGTCGATGCCACTATCAAGGGCGTGACGACCGAACGTGGTTCCACCCGCATCCTGGTGGTGGGTGACTCGTTTTTCCTGGACAACCAATTGGTGGTCTCCGCCGATAATCGAGGGTTCATCAGCTACGCAGCCAATTGGCTGCTCGACCGGGTGCAACTCATCGATGCCATCGGCGCGCGTCCCGTGCGGAAGTACCGCATCATCATGACCCAGGCTCAGATGCAGACGACCCAGTTGTTGTTGATGGCGGCCATGCCCGGAGCCGTGGTGCTGTTAGGCGGCCTGGTCTGGTTTCGGCGCCGGCGATAGGGCCCCGCAAGTAAGCACCTCCCATGAATTCCCGAAGCACATGGTTTTGGTTGAGTGCGGCCCTCGCGCTCCTGGTGATCGTGATGCTCAACGGACGCTGGTCCCGGCCGGCGGCTCCGGGGCCGACCAAAGTCCTGGCGGAACTGAGGCCCGCCGCGATCACCGCCATCCAAATCCGCCACAGAGGCCAACTGGAAGTCATTCGCGCCGAGCGAACCAATTCGGTTTGGCGATTGACCAAACCGGTGGATTACTCGGCCCAGTCTGCAAGCATCGAGAGCCTCCTGGCTGCACTCGATCGCCTGACCCCCACCGTTTATCTCTCTCCCCACGAACGCCGCTCTCATCCCAGGGCGGACGAGGAAGAAGGCCTGTCCCAGCCCCAAAGCGCTATCTTTCTCCAACAGGGAGAGCGGACCTTCCAAATCGACATCGGCACGAACACGCCCCCGGGCGACCAGTTCTATCTCCAGGTCGCCGGCGACGCGGGAGCGTACATTGTCGATGCAGAATTCCTTAAATTCCTCCCGAGAACCCAGGATGATTGGCGCAGCCGGGGTTTGTTGGATTTGAAGGATGTGGTCTTCGACCGCGTCGCGGTGACCAACGGATCGAGAGTGCTGGAGCTTCAACGGAGCTCCGCTTCCACCCAATGGCGGATCGTCAATCCGAGTCAGGCTCGAGCCGATGCGGAGCGGCTCAAGGGGATGCTCCTGGATCTGGAGGCCTTGCGGGTCAGCCAGTTCATTTCGGACAGCCCCAAACCGAGTCTTGATGCCTTCGGCCTCCAGCCACCGGATCTCGAAATCGCCTTGGCCCACGGCACCAACCTGGCCGTGCTGCTGCAATTCGGCAAAAGCCCAACCAACGACCTCGGCTCGGTCTATGCCCGGCGCGCCGGCCAAGACACCATCGTGACGGTTCCGACCAACGGGCTGGAGCGATGGCGTGCCTCGGTCGGCGCGTTCCGCGACCCACACCTCATAAACTTGCCGGCACAACCCGTCGTCATCGATGTTCGCGCCGACGAGAAGTTCTCCATCCAAAGGCAAGGCACCAACGCCTGGCAGGTGCTGCCGCAGAACCTGCCCGTGGACCCAGCCGCAGTGCGCGATCTGCTCTCGGTGCTCTCGGAAAGCCCGATCGTTGAGTTCAAGGATGCGGTCACCCCCTTGGATTTGCCTAAATTCGGACTCTCCCCCGCGGTTCGCCAATATATCTTGAGAGTGGCCGGACCAGCCTCGCCGGCCACAAACCCGGTCCTGGTGGAACTTGATTTCGGGTTCACCAACGAAAACAAAGTCTATGTGAGCCGGGCCGATGAAATTTCCTCGGTCTATGCGATCCCGTTGCCCGACTTTCAGCGACTACCCTCCGCCAGCCTGCAATTGCACACTCGACGGCTATGGCAATACAACCCGGATGAGGTGGAACGGGCCGTCATCACCCAGGCGGGCAAAGTCCGCCAGATGATCCACTCGGGGATTGGCCCCATCGCCTGGTCACTGGGGCAGAGTTCCCCGGGAACCATCGAACCGCTGGGGGTCAATGAGACCATCAAGGCCCTTGGGCAGTTCCAAGTGACCAACTGGCTGGCCCGCGGCGAGGAGAGCCGAGTCCGGTACGGTTTGGCACCCCCATCCGGCCAACTCACAGTCCAGCTCAAGAACGGCAACAAATCGATCGTCGAGCTCGGTGCCGCTACCCCCGCCGGTTCCCTCTACGGAGCCGTCAACCTCAGCGGCGAACTCTGGATCTTTGAGTTTCCTGCTTGGCTCGCTCAATGGATGGACCGGTTTCTGTCTATCCCGCCCTGACCATGCCTTCGGGCCACCCCCATCGTCTTTGGCGTCGTTTCCGCGTCTATTTTCGGCGCTTCCGAATCGCCGTTTGGGTGTTTGTGCTCCTGGTACTCGGCACCCTGCTCTACCTAAATCAGGCCGGCCTGCCGAACTTCATCAAACAACCGCTCTTGGACAAACTGCGCGCCCGGGGCATTGAGCTCCGATTCAGCCGCATCCACCTGTCATTGGCGCGGGGCATCGTCGCGGAGAATGTTGTCTTCGGCCCGACCGGTGAGCAGGCAGGCCCGGAGATCAACTTCGCCCAACTGGTGGTGGGACTGAATCTCCGGTCGTTGCTGCGGGGCCAGGCCCAGTTGGACAATCTGGCCTTGCGGCGGGGCCGGCTGGTCTGGCCCATCGCGGAAACCAACCGCCCACCTCGCCGCCTGGTGCTGGACGACGTTCAAACCGATCTTCGTTTTCTTCCGGATGACCAATGGGCCCTGGATAATTTCCACGCGACCTTCGCCGCCACTCGCATCCAACTCGCCGGCCGAGTGACCCATGCCTCCGCCGTTCGTGACTGGGGATGGCTCCAAAGCCGGCCAGCTCCCGAAACCTCCAATCCCTGGCCTAATCGCCTGCGTGAAATTGCCGACGCGCTCGAGCTCGTCCGTTTCCAGGGGCACCCCGACCTGCGGTTGGACGTGGACGGTGATGCCCGAGATCCGTGGAGCTTCAGCCTACGGTTTTTCGCCAACGCGCCCGACGCCCAAACCCCTTGGGGCACGGTGGTCAAGGCCCGCTTCATCGCGCGCCTCTATCCTGCGACCAACAACCAGATGTCCCGCGCCGAACTCAGCCTGACCGCCGCCAACGCGCAGACCCGCTGGGCCAACATTACCAACTTCAACCTCAAGTTGAGCCTCGCTTCTATTGAAGGCCAAACCAACCTTCCCGCCGGGGAAATCACCCTCCAAGCCAGCGATGCCTACACCCCATGGGCGACCGCCGCCAACCTCGACCTTCACCTCTCCTTCACCCCCTTCGAGGACCGCCTGGATGAGCTGAAAAGCGACCTGCGACTTTCCGTACAGAACGCTGATTCCCGGTGGGGCCAGGCTACCAACCTACACCTCACTGCCCAGGGAGTCCATTCCATCACCAACCCGATACCGCTCTCCGCTTCCGCCCGCATGGTCGCTGAGCAGGTGCAAACGCGATGGGGCCGGGCACGCCTGGGAACGACCGTCGGCCACTTCGCTACGGTGTCAATTCCGGCGATGCCCTTTGGCCCTGGCGCCACTGTGACCGGACCGGGGTTGCCCCTCCCACCGCCCCCACCCTGGTACGCAGCCATGGAACCCTACGCCTTCGATTGGGATTGCCAACTCACCGATTTCGCATCCCACGACGTCGCCGCCGAGGTGATGGCTTGCCAGGGAAGCTGGCGGATGCCCTCGCTCGTCGTCACGAATCTCCATGCCCGCCTGGGCCAGGGAAAGATCGACCTCGGTGCGAACTGGGACGTGATGACAGATGCCGTCCAAGCGACGCTGACCTCCGATGCCGACCCCACTCGATTCACGCCGATCCTGTCGGAACGCGTGGGCTCCTGGCTTAAACAAGCCACTTGGCCGGCGCCACCGCAGCTTGCGCTGGGAGCCTCCCTGGTGTTGCCATCCCTAACCAACACGGCCGCCGACTGGTTCGCCCTGGCGCAGCCTTCGTTGACACTCAGTGGCAAGCTCAACTTGCCGCAAGGCGCGGAAGTCAAGGGTATCTCGGTCCTCTCCGCAGAAACCGGTTTTTGTCTTTCCAACGGCTCTTGGGGGTTATCCGACCTGGCGCTCACGCGGCCCGAGGGGCGGCTCCTGGCGACCCACCAGGCGAACTTACGGTCCAAGGCCTTCCATTCCCAGGTCTCCAGCACCATCGACCCGCGGGCCATGCTGCCGCTGTTGCCCGCCGAGGCGCGGGAGGCTTTCGCGCTGCTCACCCTCTCGACACCACCGGTGATCGGGGCCGAGGTGTGGGGCAATCTGGATCATCTGGAACAGCTCGGAGCGCGAGGGGAATTACAACTCACGAACTTCGCCTTCCGTGGCGAGACGGCCACCGGCCTGCAAACCCGCTTTCAATACACCAACCAATACCTGGAGTTCCTCAACCCGCACATCCAGTTTGGAAGCCGGCAAATCATGGCGGACGCCCTAGTCGTTGATCTCCCCCGTCAACTCCTCTACCTCACCAACGGCTCCGGATCGGCCGATCCCATGGCCTTCACCCGCGCCATCGGCCCCCAGGTCGCACAGGCTTTGGCCCCGTTCCAGTTTCGCGATCCCCCCACCGTGCGCGGGCATGGCACCATCCCGTTGGAAGGTACTGAGGCAGCCGATCTCTTTTTCGAGGTCGAGGGGACGCAATTTCACTGGCTCTGCTTCGACGTTCCCGCCATCTCCGGCAACATCCATTGGGCCGGGTTCCACTTGACCCTGAGCCAGGTGCAAACCGAGTTCTACGAGGGCGCCGCCTCCGGCTCAGCCGCCCTGTTCTTCTCCCCGACCAACCCGGGGACCGACTACAGCTTTACGCTCACCACCATCAACACCGATCTAAAAAAGCTGATGACGGCAGTGTTCGGCCAAACCAACCGCCTGGAAGGCCGTCTCAACGGCACCTTGGTCATCACCAACGCCAACTCGGAGGATTGGCGGCAGACCGGGGGATTCGGCGCCGCCCACCTCCAGGATGGATTGATTTGGGACATCCCGCTCTTCGGGATTTTCTCCAAACCACTCGACACCATTGCGCTGGGCATCGGCACCAGTCGGGTCAGCGCCGGCGACTGCACCTTCATCATTACCAACGGCGTTATCCGCTCGGACAACCTCGAACTCCGTTCCCCGGCTTTGTCGCTCTTCTACCACGGCACGACCGACCTGGAGGGACGCGTCAATGCCCGCGTCGAAGCCGAACTCCTCCGGGGCAAGCCGCTGGTCGGCCCCCTATTCAGCCTGGTGCTTTGGCCCGTAACCAAGCTTTTCGAATACAAACTCACGGGCCTGATCGCGGACCCAAAAACCGAACTGCTCAATCCGATCCCGCGACTCATCTTCCTGCCGTTGCACCCTTTCCGCACGATCAAGAGCCTGTTCCCTGAGGAACCCAAGTCCTCGCACACCAACCATTCCCCGGCGACCGCCAACCCCGCTCCCCCGGCACCATAACGAGGCTTCGGCGAGCCGACCCGATCCACGTTCCCGATCCGGACAGGCGCCGGACTGGACCCCCGCTCGCCCTTCCCACCTCATCCCGCCTGCTAAACCACCGGCTTCCATCCCGGCCGGTATTCCCGCTGCCACAGCGCCGAAGCCGCAGGGTCGTCCACGATGGCCCGCGCCTGCGGGTCGAAGTTGAGGGTGTGGCCGGTGCGCCAGGCGATGTTCCCCAAGTGGCACAGCAGCGTGCTCTTCTGGCCATCCTCGATTTCAGCCCGCAGCGGTTTGCCCGCCCGGATCGCCTCCGCGAAGTTCGCAAAGTGGAGACTGTCGAACGCAAATAGATCCGCCTGGCCCCCTTTGATCTCGCGCAGGAGCTGGTCCTTGAGATCAAACAACTTCGCGCTGCTCCCGGCGATTGTCATCGAACCCTGTTCGCCGAAAAACGTGGTTCCAAAACTGGCCCCCTCAAAGCCGCGCGGATCACAGCTGCGACCTTCCCACGCCATGCCTTTCTCGCCGAAATCGAAGCTGGCAATATAGACATCGGGCGTCTCCCAGTCATCCTGGAAGTGGTAGCGATTGCCGCCACAGGTGACCCGCCGGGGAACATCCACCTGGAGTCCCCACCGGGCGAGATCCAGGGCATGAACGCCATTATTTCCCAACTCGCCCGTGCCCCAATTCCAGAACCAGTGCCAATGGTAATGCAGGATATTATCGTGAAACGGCCGCTCGGGGGCCGGACCCTGCCACAGGGAATAATCAAGCCAATCGGGCACCGGGGTCGCTTGACCGCGGCCTATCGAAGGGCGGTGATTGGTGTACCAACCCCGCGCGAAACGGACCTGGCCCAATTCGCCGGCGTGCAGGGCCGCGATAGCCTCGATGACCCAGGGCCAACTGCGACGCTGGTTGCCCATCTGGACCAGGCGCCGGTGCTTGCGCGCGGCGGCTACCATCCATTCACTCTCCCGCCCGTTGTGGCTGCCCGGTTTCTCGACATAGACATGCTTGCCCGCCGCACAGGCCAGGATAGTGGCCGGGGCGTGCCAGTGGTCGGGTATCGCCAGCGACACCGCGTCCACTTCCGGATCGTCCAGGACCTTTCGCAAGTCCGCCACCCCTCTGGGCCGCGTCCCTTGCTTCTTGGACACCGCGAGTACCCCTTTGGCCAAGGCCCTGGAATCCACGTCGCAAATATACGCGATCTCGACATTGGCCACCCCGAGCCAGGCACTGATGTGGTCCATCCCCCGGTTATTACAACCGATCACCCCCACTCGCAGCCGGCCGTTCGGGGTCCCGGCGGCCCCCGACCAGGCCAAGCCACTTAAGGCCGCCACCCCCAGTGCCGACACCGAGCCGCGCTTCAGGAATTCGCGCCGTTGCATCTGTCTGATCATGACCCCATGGAATTCGCTTCCGGGCCGCCTGGCAAGCGCGGAATACATTTCTGATTTTTCTGGGGTTGGACAGGGTTTGACCCACCCCAGGACGTAGCTTGGTCCCAGAAACAAAGGTCCCGATATGATCAATGGCCAACTTGAACTGAGTATAGCGAACGAACCTGGCAGCCGATTTAGTGACCGCCGCCAGCGCCGCCACCAGCAAGCTCACTGGTGGTTCGACCGGATGCGCGCCACCGTCGACCGCGCTATCGAGTGGCAGCCCGCCGGCCAAGCGCGCTCCGATCGCCTGCGGATCCGCCACTCAAGTTGAGTTCAGGACCGCCTTCGTTGTCGACGCGCCGCCCTGGATAGGCTATGTAAACGGTGCATGCGAAGATCCTTTGAACGAACGATGGAAAATCAGCCCGACCGGCGGACTGCGGCAGGCTGGACGCTCCTTTGCCTGGCGGTCACCCTCCTGGCTGTGGCTGGGTGCGCGAACCAGGATTCCCCACGCCAAGCCCGTTTGCGCGCCACCACGCTCATCCCGCCTCCCTCGCCACCCTTTCTCAACGGCTCCGTCGCGCTCCTCCTCACCACCCTGCCCGGCTTTTCCTGCCACCTCACGATGCAAGGCGGCCCCATGGCAGCACCGAGCGATCTCCTCACCGGCGAACTCTTCGGTTGCTCCAACAAACTCTTCTTTGCCCCGGCCCCGTCCTCCTTCGGCGGACGGGCAGGCGGGTTCGGCTTCTTGTATGACATCGATCAGGGCCAAGGATTCATGCTGTGCGACGCGATGCAGGGGTACGCGCCGATTTCCTCGCGGTTTAGCCCGACCGACGTGGCGGTACGCCCGCTCGGCAAAGGCGGGGAACGCGTGGCCGGACACCGGTGCGAACCGGTCGAGGTCGTGGTGAGCCTCGCTGACGCGCCCCGGCAGGTTTTACGCGTGTGGCGCGCCCTGGACTTGCAGAAATTCCCCGTCCGCATTAGCACGGCGGAGGGGCGCGCCTTCGATCTCACACTCTCACGCATCCGGCTGGAAATTCCGCCCGCGGAAATGTTCCGGCCACCCGAGGGCTTCGCCCGCTATGAAAGCCCCGAGGGGATGATGGCCGAAATGGTGATGCGCCAGGAAAAACTCAAGCGCAAGCCGGGCGAGGAACCCCTCATCCCTGAGGTGACTCCGCAATCGACCGGCCGGTAGCAGAACCAACCTTCGTGAACCGGGTCGGTAGTGGCCCCGAGGGGCTACTCGATAGCCTTGCGCGGCAGCCGCGCATCCGTGTTCGCGGCGTCCCAGGCGAAAGCGGCCAGGATGATGGAGGCCTGTTTGGCATCTTCGGGGGGAACCCGATCGAAAACATCCTGGTTCGTGTGATGCGTGCGCACCCCGTAATCCAGCGGATCCTGCAGGAATTGAAAACCCGGCAGACCTATGGAGTCGAACGATATATGGTCCGTGCTCCCCGTATTCGAAAGGGTCAACGTATCGGCGTCGAGATCCCGGAATGGTTCCAACCACCGGCGAAAGAGGGGCCGAACGGCTTCGTTGCCTTGGAGATAGACACCGCGAATCCGGCCCGCGCCGTTATCCAGGTTGAAGTAAGCCGACAGCTTGTCGTACTCGGCCAGCTTAACCAGATGGCGGCTGGCTGCGGAGTTGGTCCGCGCCGACTGGGAACTGTCGGCTTGTTCGGCAGCCAGCTTGGGCGCGAGCAGGGGCCCCGACTCCGCCGAATTAGTATAATAACCGAAGTGGCGGGCCACGTAGGCCTTCGAGCCGAACAGCCCTTGCTCTTCACCACTCCAAAGGCCGAGCCGGATCGTGCGCCGTGGGCGTAGATTCAACGCCTTGAGAATCCGCATCGCCTCCATGGTGGTGGCGACACCGATACCATTGTCGGTCGCTCCTGTGCCTGCATGCCAGGAATCCAGGTGAGCGCCCAGCATCACAATCTCGGCTTTCCGATCGCTCCCCGGTATTTCGGCGACGGTGTTATAGGCCATGAGGTCGTCCGCGTGGAATTGGACCTGGAGGTCCACCGCCATTTTGACCTTCTGGCCCTGTTGGATCATCCGAACCAGGCGATTGTAGTCTTCGGCAGCCAGGGTCATCTGCGGCGGAATGGCGGGCACGTTGGTGGCCCATACCCGAATCAGGTTCGTGAAACTCCCCATCCCCTGCCCCTCCGGCATGGGGACTGAGGCGCCACTGGACGCGAAGGTGCCCCCATCGCCCATCTGACTGGGCGTCACCACCAACGCAGCGCCCTCAGCGGCAGCGAAGGCGAGGTAACGGGGCCCGGAGCGAGACCGAACTCCGGCAAAGCGCGACCGCGGCGAGTTGGTTCCGGAGCCAAGGCCCGGCCCCGCCCCACCCCCTCGCATCGTGCGAGCATTGGTCCCCCCCGCCGTCCGGATAAAGCCGGCCGGAAGACCGCCACCGCCAAAACCCCGCGATTCGCCCGCATTCGCCAACTGAAGCAGATTGGTCTCCGCCAGTCGAATAGCCAGCGGTTCGAACCAAGGTTTCAACTCGCGCGCCTGGCCCGCCAAGACGATCGCACCTTTCAACTTGCCTTTGTACTGCTCGAAATCGGCGTTGGTTTTCACCTCCANGAAAACCACCTCCGCCACCAATGGATGGTCCAACCCCGGCGACCAGGCGCTGGGGCAGCCCAGCAAAGGGATGTCCTGCGGTTCCACCACCTGGGCGGAAAAACGCTTTAGCGACCACCCACGTCCGAACGGCCCCCACGCCTCGAGGTGCGCGTCCGCCAAACCCCACGAGGAGAGCTTGTCCCGCGTCCATTCGTTGGCCCGTTTGAGATTCGGCGAGCCGGTGAGCCGCGGGCCGATGACCTCGGTGAGATAGCTCAAGGTCTGCATCACTTCCGACCGGTTGAGGCCCTCGTCCCGGATTCGAGCAATGACATCGTTGGTCCCGGTGGTGGTTTCGGCAGGGGCGCTCCGCACGTTCGCCCGCAAGCCAGCGAGCACCAGGACAGCGATCGCAACATAATGGAGTCTTTTTGACATGAGGATTACTTTCGGTTTGGTTTTAACCCAACGACCAGTTGGGCAGGATCTCGGCAGCAAACGAGGTCGGAGGTGTCTGGTGGATCAACTTGCGCTCCGCGACCACGCCGATCATCGCGGCATTGTCGGTGCAAAGTCGCCCCTGGGCCAAACGCACCTTCAGACCCCCTCGATGGCCGGCGGTCTGTAACGCGGCGCGCAGGGCGCGATTGCAGGTGACACCGCCTGAGGCGGTCACGCAACGCACCCTGAGCCGCCTGGCCGCGCGAATCGTCTTGGCCACCAGCACCTCCACGATCGCCGCCTGCACACTCGCGCACAAGTCGCGCATCCCCGCCAGGCTCTCCAGCACCTCCGGATGATCCCGCAGGTGATATCGGACCGAAGTCTTAAGTCCGCTGAAACTGAAGTCATCATGAGCTTCTTTGAGCATCGGGCGCGGAAACGAAAAAGCCTGGGGGTTGCCGCCCTCCGCCAAGCGATCGATCTCCGGCCCGGCCGGATAGGGCAGGCCCATCAACTTCCCCGTCTTGTCGAAACACTCGCCAGCGGCGTCATCAACGGTGGAGCCCAGCAGCCGATGTTCCAATTCTGCCGACACCAGCACGATCAGGGTATGGCCGCCGCTGACAATCAGTGAAACGTTCGGCTCAAACTCGGAAAAATCCGCGACGGGGGGCTGGCCCTGGATCCAAGGTGAATAGAGGTGGGCTTCATGGTGGTTGACACCGAAGAAAGGCCGGCGCAAGGCATAGGCCATCGCCTGGGCAGACTTGAAACCCACCAGCAACGCGCTCGGCAACCCCGGCCCCTGCGTGGCGGCGATGGCGTCCAATTGCCTCGGCTCCACCCCGGCCTCGGTCAAAGCCGCGAGCGCGACCGGCGCCAGGTTCCGGAGGTGCTCCCGCGCGGCGAGTTCCGGCACCACCCCTCCGTACTCGGAATGCAACTGGATCTGCGAAGACACGCAGTTGGCCAGGACCCGGCCTTCGTGGACGACGGCAGCGCTGGTTTCGTCGCAGGAACTTTCGAAGGCGAGCAACATGGAAGAGTGCCCCAAGCCGAGGGGATCACCTGGCTGCGGCTACTTTCTCTCCCTTGGCCACCCGCTTTTCGGGTGCCGGCGCGCGTTCGGTAAACAGCCTAATCCCCTTGAGGAGATCAACCGCGCGCTCGAATTGAGGGTCGCCGTAGCTCAGCACCCGCTGACGCTCATTTTTCGGGAGACTCTCCACCCCGCCAGGGGTGCGTTGAATGCGCAGGGCCTCTTCCTCCTTCGGGGTTAACGCCACCACCACGTCCGGCGTGATGCCGACCTTGTGGATGACCTTGTGGCTCGGAGTGAAGTACTTCGCGGTCGTCAAACGCAAGGCCGATCCGTCCTCCATGGGTAGGATGCTCTGCACCGAACCTTTGCCAAAAGTGGTCTCGCCCAGGATGATGGCCCGCTTCAGATCCTGCAGACACCCGGCCACGATCTCCGAAGCGCTGGCGCTGCTCAAATTGACCAGGACGACCAGCGGTAAGTCTTCCAATTCGTCATGGCCCATCGCGTAACGACGTTTGTTCTCAGCCGCGTCGCGTCCTTCCGTCGTCACCACCAACTGACCTTTTGGCAGGAACTTGGCGCAGACGTCCACCGCTTGTTCGAGCAAGCCGCCAGGATTCCAACGGAGGTCCAGGATCAAAGCCTGCATCCCCTGTTTCTTTAGCTTCTTGATGGCCAATTCCAGGTTGTCGCTCGTTTTGTCGCCGAATTGGGTCAGGCGCACGTACCCGATCTTGTTGTCCGCCAGCGTGAAATCCGTCCCCGCGTTGATATCTGTCACCATGTTCACCGGGATCAACGCGCGCGTCAGCGCGTAATCCTGAGTCTCCTCATTCGCGGGGTGAAACACCGTTATCTTTACGGTCGTTCCCGGCTCACCGTGGAGCAGCCTGACGGCCTCGTCCGTGCTCATGTTGAGGGTGGTCGTCCCGTCGATCTTTACGATTCGGTCGCCGGTTCGGATCCCGGCCTTGTAGCCGGGCGTGTTCGTAATCGGGGCCACTACTGTCAGTTGACTGTCCTCGAGTTGCACGATGAGCCCAACGCCGCCATAGGCGCCTTGAGTGCCATCCTGAAGTTCCTTGAATTTCTCTGGATCCATGAACTCGCTGTGCGGATCCAGGGTGTTGAGCATCCCTTTCAGCGCCCCATACACTAAATCCTGGTAGGTGAGCTTCTGGCCGTCCACGTAATCCTTGCGCACCCGCTCCAGCGCGTAGGAGAACAGCTTCATGCTGGCGTAGGGGTTTTCTTTCTCCGCGGCAACCGCCGAGCTCTGAAAAATCCAAGCCCCCACCGCCAAGTTCAGCCCTAAGGCCGCCAGGATCACCCCATACATTACTCTTCGTCTCATAAAACCAGAATACTTTCGTTCGCTCGACAAGCTAACGGCCCTCGGCCCGCTTTGCAAGGAAGGGCAAGCCCCCTTTTGTTGGCGGCCTTCAGGCAACCCTCGGCCCCAAGGACGCGGATCCGCCCTGGATAATTCCGGCTTGGCTTGGGCGCGCTCGCCAAGCAACACTGAGCCATGCCGCTGAGTGTTGAACGGAACCAGTGCAAAGTGAAATCAGGTCTCGCTAACCAAAGGGCAAGGTCCGAGGAGGTGTCGCGCTCGCCATCGTGTTTGACACCAAGACGATGGCCGACACCTTCCGTTCCAGGCCGGCTGCGGGATTCGGACGGGTTCCGTGAGCCCCAACCCCTGGATGCCCAGTGGTGATTTCCGAACTTCAATGGGTTGTCGGGTTAATGTCCGGCACCTCGGCCGACGGGATAGATGCGGTGGCCGCAGAGATTTCCGGAGCCAGACGCGCCCTGCGCGCCCGAGTGTTGGCCCATGTCCATCGGCCATTCCCCCGTCCTTTGCGCCAGCGCATCCTCCAGGCCGCGCTGCACGGGACGGTGGCCGAGGTCTGCGCACTGAACTTCGTCCTGGGCGAACAATTCGCTCGCGCCGCCCTGGCGGTCATCCGCCAAGCCGGCCTTGTACCCGACGCGGTCGCCGCGATTGGTTCACACGGGCAGACCTTGCATCATTTGCCCGATGCCCGCCCTCCTGGTACCATGCAAATCGGGGAACCGGCGGTAATCGCCGAGCGAACCGGAATCCTGACCATCGCGGATTTTCGGGTTGGCGACGTGGCGGCGGGAGGACAAGGAGCCCCCCTGGTGCCTTACGCGGATTGGGTCCTCTTTGCTCATGCCTCCAAGCCGCGCATTGTCCAAAACATTGGCGGGATCGGAAATCTGACCTTTTTGCCGCCCGGCGCTGGGCTGGAACAGGTGCTGGCCTTTGACACCGGCCCGGGCAACATGGTGCTCGATGCCACGGTCTCCGCGTTGAGCGGTGGGCGTCGGGCGCTGGACCGAGACGGGCGCTGGGCTGCGCTTGGTAAGGTCTCCCAGCCTCTCCTGGCCGAATTGATGACGCATCCGTTTCTGAGACGGCCTCCACCAAAAACCACCGGCCGCGAGGAATTTGGCGAGTCGTTTCTTCATCGGGTGTTGGGTTGTGCCCGCCGTCGACGGCTTTCCGATTCGGATCTCATGGCCACCCTCACCGACTTTACCGCCGCCACCATCGCGGACGCGTATCACCGCTTTGTCCTCCCCAAACTAGTGGGCCGCCAACGCGCGGAGCTCGAGGTCATCCTGGGCGGCGGCGGGGCGAAGAACCCCGTTCTCCGCCGCCTGCTGCAAGATCGCCTCGAAGGCATCACTTTGCGGGATCACGAGGATTTCGGGATTGCCAACACGGCCAAGGAGGCGCTCGCGTTCGCCATCCTCGCGTACGAAACCCTCCATGGGCGGCCGGCCAACGTACCCAGTGCCACCGGGGCTCGACACCCCGTAATCCTGGGAAAACTGGTGCGGCCAGCCCCGCCAAAATCCCCTCCTGTGCCTTGACAAAACGAGTTTCGGTGGGAGATTGGCCCTAGGATGATGCGAATGACGAAACTGGGTTGGAGGATATGCGCAGGTTGGCTCGGGTTGGCTTTGGGGGTGACGATGCAGGGCCGCATCTGCCTGGCGGCGACCGAGGCTCCGCCGGGACGGCAAAACCCACCGGCGAAACTCAAGGTGGATGAGAGCGCCCTTTCACACGAAATCAAGGCCGCCACCAGTTTTGCCTTGGTGGTCAAGCGTGTGGCCCCGAGTATGGTAAATATTTACTCCACCACGACGATTCGGGAACCGGCCTATCAGCACCCGTTTCTCAACGACCCCTTCTTCCGACACTTCTTCGGCGGCGACGTAGGCGCCGGTTCCCGAACCCGCAAGGAGCAAGGCCTAGGCTCCGGCGTGATTGTCTCCCCGGAAGGCTACATTCTCACGGCCAACCATGTGGTCGAAGGGGCCGATAGCGTCAAAGTTGCCCTCCAATCCGGTGAACTCAAGCTGGATGCAAAGGTCATTGGGACCGACCCGATGACCGATGTCGCTCTGCTCAAGATCGAATCGAAGCAACTGTTGGCGGCGATAACCATAGCTGACAGCGACAAACTGGAGGTCGGCGATCTGGTGCTGGCTGTGGGCAACCCGTTCGCGGTAGGTCAGACCGTGACGATGGGCATCATCAGCGGCCTCGGGCGCGGCGGATTCGGCATCAGCGGCTACGAGGATTTTATCCAGACCGATGCCGCCATCAACCCCGGCAACTCGGGTGGCGCGCTGGTCGACGCCCAAGGCCGCCTGGTTGGCATCAACACCGCTATCCTCAGCCGGAGCGGCGGTTCGCAGGGCGTGGGATTTGCCGTCCCGGCCAACATCGCCCGTTTCGTCATGGAACGTCTCATCAAGGAAGGAAAGGTCATTCGCGGCTACCTTGGCATCACCCCTCAGACCCTCACCCCTGGTTTGGCCACCCTCCTGGGTCTTCCCGAAGACTCCCGTGGGGTTTTGGTGGCGGAAGTTGGTGGCAGCACCCCCGCCCAGAAGGCGGGCCTCATCGAAGGTGACGTGGTCACCGAGATCAACGGCAAGCAGACCCCTGATCACCGCAATTTCCAACTCCTGGTGGCGCAGGCGGCTCCGGGCAGCAAACTGAGCCTGCGAGTGCTGCGTGGGGATGATGGTCGCAAACCCAAAGAACAGGTGCTCACCGCTACGCTGACCGCGGTCCACGACGAGGCCGCGAGTTCCAATGATGAGGCCCGGCCCAAAGCCCGCGAGGGGGTTGCTTCGGCCCATGACGCCCTCGACGGCGTCGAGGTGGCCGATCTGGACACCCGCGCCCGGCGCAGGCTTGAAATCCCGGCGCAGGTTCATGGAGCTCTGGTGGTGGACGTCGGTCAAGAGTCCAACGCTGCCGAGGCCGGCCTGCGTCCGACCGATGTGATTCTCGAAATTGACCGCCACCCGGTCACCAACGCCGAGGAGGCCGTGCGCTTGAGCGAGCGAGCCGCCGGGAACCAAATCCTGCTCCGAGTCTGGAGCCAAGCCGGTGATGGGGCGGGTCGCACCCGATTTCTCATCGTGGACAATCTCAAACACAAGTGATGCGCCGCGCCAACGCGTTTTCCGCAGCTAACCAAAAACGAACCAACCGGGGTGCCGGCCTCCAAGACTGGCGCCCGGAGGAAAGTACGCATGACACTAAAATGGAACCTGGTTACCAAGCACATCCAGCCTCACGGGCAGTTGAAGACCAAACTCCAACAAAAGGTTGCCAAACTAGAGGCCCATCTCGTGCATTTTCCGCAGGACGCCGTCCACCTGGACGTCTGCCTCTCGCGGCATCCGAAAAAGGAATGGTTTATCGCCGCCCTGACCCTCCATCTGCCCTCGAGTGTTCTTCACGCGGAAAAGGCCGGCGAGGACCCGGTACCGGTCTTCGACCAAGCCGTCAAAGCCGTGCTCCGCGAGTTGGCCGTCCTCAAGTCCGCCCTTCGGCGCGAGGACCAATGGCAATCGGTGAATCAGTAATCCAGCCGGTTCAATAGCCCATTCTATCTGGCTTCGCCTGCCATTCCCGGAACGCTGCCAGGGCCTCTTTGCGGAGGAGTTGCTTCATCGCCAGTTGGCGTTCGGCAAGGGGCAGGCTCACTTCACGATAGAGAAACTCGTCGTCGAATGCGATCCGGGCGGCGTCCTCGCGGGTATTCGCGTAGAATATGCGATCCACACGCGCCCAGTAGCTGGCGGATAGGCACATGGGACACGGCTCACAACTCGTATAGAGATCGCAACCGTCCAAACGAAACGTTGCCAGCGTGCGGCAAGCCTCCCGGATGGCCACGATTTCCGCATGGGCGGTCGGGTCGTTGGCTGAGGTGACACGGTTGCCCCCGGACCCGACAATGCGACCGGCTTTGACGATCACCGCGCCAAATGGCCCGCCCGCGCCTTGCCGCATCGTGTCCAGTGAGAGCCGAATCGCCTCGCGCATGAAGTCGGATCGGGTTCGCATCACGGGAACAAACGCCGGAGGTCCACCGATCGCGAAAGCTGTCTGCCGCCCTCGAACGGCTTGGTCAGGCGTCCCTGGCTCCAACGCCCCAACCGGCAGAGCATCGCAAAGGAGAAATCGGGCGCCGCCCCCCCCTGGCCCCCCACCAGTTCGCTCCCCCGGCGAACATTATCCATCATCCACGCGGGGAGCAGCAGGTGATAGGGATTGCGAGCCACCTCGGCGACATGAAACGTCGTGGCCGTGATCAGGTCGGCGAGGTCCGCCGCACCGATCTCCACCATCAGATTCGGGTCGTCCATCTGGCCCCAGAATTCGGTCTCAACCAGATGGCAATCGAAGCCCGCCCCGAGCAGGCGCAACGCATCCATCACCAGAAAATGGGTTCCGATATGCGTGCTGTTCCAATCGCGCGCGTGCGGACAAAGGACCACCCGCGGCCGCTGCGTCTCGATGATGGCGGCGACGGTCTGGACGCACGCGGCCCAATGGGCAGGTTCCTGTTCGCGTGTCTTGGCGTTAATTCGGTCGAGCGCCGCCGGTCCCGTGGTCACGAGTCCAAACCCGAGATAGCGACAG
>TBL_comb47_HYPODRAFT_10001948_pt1 | contig 26194 bp, 35 predicted proteins | sample TroBogypolimnion_40_FD_10682 | JGI IMG/M metagenome (IMG submission 10682)
TGGTAATATACATATGAGTAGGATGAAGCTTATGGTTATGGACAATATCTTGACACTTGAATACCAGAATGCCTTTTTTCTTAAGGATTCGGTGGCACTCATCAATAGTCTTGGAATAATGATCGGCCAATTCATCATAAGACCAATAACCAGAGAACCTTTTACCCATGATTGACCCGCTATCTCTACCCTGTTTAATATAGGTCAAAAATGGAGGATCAAAAACTACACTATTAAATGCCCCATCAATGACAGGAACATTAGTAGAATCTGCTTGTAATACTGCTGTTCCTGCTACTGGCGAAATATCACAACAAAATGCGGGACTTCCTATATTCTTCCAAAATACTCCATTTCCATATGTTAAGTCTGCATCAAATACATCATTACAATGCAATTTACGAATGTTGAGTAATATTTCCTCCTGTGAATCTGATACTGTCTTAATCATTTGTTGCTTGTCTACATCTTTGAGTTCTATCACTATATAAGTCAACATAAACATCTATCCCAAACCCTCTGCGAATCATGTATGACGCATCTTTATGTTCATAAGTAAGCTCGCTGGATGGTACACTTAAAGGAATTAAATTTTGACCATAATGATAATGGTTTAATCCCATAGTACCTTCATCCATATCTCTAGGATTTAGATATCCAGTCAGACGAGTTTTAAACGTGGTGATTAATATTCTAGGTTTCATAATTACCAATCAAATTTCCAACCAATATATCTATTATCCTTTACCCAATCATATAAAACATCGATAACTTCCCCAAGAGGTAGGCTATATGACATTTGAGGCTCAACCCCTCTATCAGAGAAAATTTCAACCATATTATCCATAAAATCTGGATCGGATTCACTCTTACCTGGCTTGTTACCATTATCCCAACAAATATTCTCTATAAAACAAGTGATGATTTCTTCTGGAATATTAATATCCCGATGGCGTTCACAATAGTCACCAACCCAACCTTCATCAATAACATTACTTCGCCTACCTGCATCCTCAAGTTGCTTTATAAAGAATGGTTTAAATTTTTCAAAGGGATGTTGAATGTAGGATTTATATCCTAGTAGTTCTGCCTCATTAATGAGTTCAAGCTTCTCCAACTTAGTTAGGTCTTCATCATCGTAAATTCGTTGAAGAAGTTCTTTCTTTTGGTCTTTGATTTTCTCAATAGCTAGTAGATGTGTAACTGTGTCTTTTTTCATATTATTGTGGGATATATTTGTAGCGATTTATAAAAATAATATCACTAGAAGAAATTGGTTGTCTTTCTCCTTTTAGGGGAATGCCATAGTATAGACCATTTGTGTTATTTCGTTTGGAGGCTATGGAATTATCTTGTAATACCGAAACAAATCCGCATTCTTTAGGATTTAAAACTTGCCATCTCTCACTTCCTCCATCCTTATACACACTAGATCTATCATGACAATAAATTTTCATATTAGTATTATGATCTGGTTTTAATTAAACGTATTTCCAATGATAACCATATGCCGTCTTAGTTACTCCTCGAACACATGCAGCAATAGACCATCCATATTCTCTGATAGCATCACTCAACACTTCATGAATTTTAATAATTTCTCCCGTGCTTATATCCACTTGTGCAGTCGGTTTTCCTTGTATTTTTCTAGTAGATTCCTTTGACGCTCGCACCTTTGGGGGAAGTTTATTACTAAATTTTCTACTCCATTGATATCCTAAATATGTCCCTTTGTTTCGTATTGATCTAGCTATATTTTGAGAATATCCCCCAATTATTTTTTCAGCATATACTTCAGTGTAAAAACTATCAATATAATTACCTTCCAAATCATATCTGTGAACTTTACATAATTCTGATTTACTCATAGGAGTTCTACACATTATGAATCCATCATCAGTTAATACTTTAGTTTTTCCTCGTAGTTGTAGAGAATATTTTGATCCATTAGGACGTTCCGATGCCTCTAATAATGTATTGAATGTCTTGATGTAGTTTCCTTGGATATCATATTGATGGATATTGACCTTATTCCAATGTTTTTCTCCAAAATGGCCATGTATTCCTTCTCCTCCCAATGTCATGTTGTAGCCATTCTCATAAGAATCATATTTTCCAATCCAATATATTTCCTTTTTAAAGGCTTCTTCCAGAGTTTCTATATTATCTTCTATGATTTCAAATATAAAGTTTTCTTTCCCATGTTTATCATAGGACCGTTGTAACTTTTGCGAATGATGATTTCCTTTACTTAAATGGTTCCAATGTCTTTGTTGTCGCGTATGATAATTAGAGGCAACTCCAATGTAACATTTATCGTTCTTAATGTTGCGGAATCTGTAAATCAATATTGTCTTGTCGCATTTCTTCATGTATAATAACCATCATCTCTCTGGTATTATTTACCATTGAGAGTGGATATTTCTTGTAAGAAGTTGAAGTTTTTGCAAAAGTTTGAGTTACCGCACAACAATATTGAGTGTGAGAACCATCATTCCCCGCATAGAGTAGTTGCCAATCTTCTTTAGACATGTAATTCTGAACTCCAATTTGTTTAATGGCCAGATTATCAAAAGAGATAGTAAGACCTCCCATAGACATCAACATGGGTAGATAAATCTTCCACTTATTGATTTCTTTTTGGAGTTCAGCATTATATACTCCAATACCATTGCCAAATTGCTTATATCCAAGAAGAAGAATCTTGGGTTGAATATGGCGAGGCTTACACCAATCAATAACCGCCTTACAATCCTTGAGATTATTCAAACCTAGAATAAGATGGAATACTGCATTATCGTAGATAACATTATCGGGAAGCTTATCCATATATTGAGGACCACGATATGAAATACCTAGACCACGAATACACTTAGATTCTTGTAGTTCTCGAATAGTATTTGCATAAGGCTTCATATGCAAAGTATTCATAGTGATATTCAACATGAATCCCTTAACACTCATACGAGTAAGAAATGGTAGAATATCAGGATGCTCCATGACATTACCACCCCCAATAGCTAGTTCAGTTCCCTCTTGATGAGTTGACCAAATTTTTTCAATAAGATTAAGATCACCATGACTACCAATGTTATTGGACATTTCATGACAAAATTCACAAGTCTTGGAACGAGCAAGCAATTCACCAGTATCAGAGAATTTATCTCCAAGGGAACAACGATTTGTAACCTTTAAATCGGTTGACTCACTTGTTTCAATTTCTTGCTCTCCTTCCCACTCTCGTATCTTGGTTCCATCCGCATAAAGAGTTACTAATACGTTTCCATTTTTGTATTGATGAAGTATTTTACTTGTTGACATGCCTAAGTATAATTTGGTTTTAATCGTTAAAATTGACACTATATCGAAAATATAGTTTTTTAAAAGGTTTATCTTTTTTAGAATTTAAATGTCGGGCAATAGATCCTAGAGAAATATCAAATTTAATTGAAATATCTTCTCTATGGTAACTATCATAAATCATGTTCTGGTTTAAATCAAACACATACACTTTACGCTTATCATTTCTAATCATTATCTCTTCGGGAGAGTATAACTTTTTAGTTATATAAAATCCATTTACGGTTCCTCTATCATCCATACATACTTTACTTATGAAGTTTGGAACTACCCCTAACTTTTCGGAGGCTTCTAAATTGGAAGTATAGCAGGTTATTAATAATCCGTCTTTGTCATATTGATAAACGGGGGAAGATCTTGGGTTGACGTATGGTTCTAATTTTTCTAATTTATTATAAGACCATAAGTATCCAATATATGATGCAAATCTTCCAGTGCAACATTTATTAATACCCGTCCTACTACACTTGTAAACATTTGCTATTTCACTTGGTCTATTCCAAGATTGGATATATCGTCCTTCTAAATCATACTGGTATATAGTATATCCCGGATGACTATCCCGCATATTTTCCAATGCTTGTCCCGTAAATTTTATCCCTAAATTACTACCAGCAGTTTTAGCTATGTTAAAAACTGGTAGTAAAGTATCTATATAATGCTGCTCTCTCTCAATTAATGTATCCTTATTACAATATTCAATAACTTCAAACTTTAAATTATTTTCCCCATATTTATTATAAAAATTCTGAAGCTTTGCATTTTTATGCTTATTGTTTCGTAATGTGTGAAAGTGCACATATTTTCTCTTGTCAATATTAACCGCACTCCCAACATAGATTCGATTGTCGATCAATGAACTAATTTTATATATTCCAGTCATATACTTATTTATACAACTGGTAGTGATTTTCAAGTCACTGATCGGTTTTAATTATCAACAATCTTATAAATTCTTCACAGTCTATCAATAAATCTCTAACCATATTATGGCCCATCATTTCGGGATTGAATAGTCCTCGCGCAGTCAAATAATTTCTAATACGATTGAGAATATCTTTTTGATCTTCTATTAAGAATATAGCCAATAGTTTATCCGTCATAATATTCAGAAACATTCAACCATCCAGTGCTGCAAACGAAGGAAAGAATAAGTTCATCAGATGCAAGAATCTTCTCTACATCAGTAATGAAATCATCAATAGGAACTTCATCATATTGCGCTTTAGTAAAGAGATAAAATTCTCCTTCAATGCGCTCCTTACCCTTACCATACTTAGTAAGTACAGGAATCTCTGAGACATTAAATCGAATATTGATCCCTGCAAAATCCGAGATAATATCTTCAACCTTTGAAAGTTTATCTTCTTGTTCAGATAGGACTAGATATGCCCCTAACAGGCCCATCTTATTTTCCCAATCTTCATAAGTATAATCATGCCTAAGACTAACAATAATCTCTGCATTGGAAGCATAAGGCTTCATTGTAGGAATATTCTTCTCTCTAATACACAAGCTAACCGCATGGCTACTTGATGAATTGGTTTCCCATACATTTTGTCTTATTGTTTTATGTGTTGTTTTCATATTATTTATATAGTAAAAATTTTATACCCATTTTATATGTTGACCGAGCCAATAGATAATTTCAATAAGTTTCCAGATGCCAAAAGGCATTAGGATTACTGCTGATATTTCTATCCAATCTATTATCCAATTGTCGGTCCACATATTATATTCTGGTTTTAATTAGATGTATCTCGCGCATAGGGTTGCCATTCTCCATCCATCCTCATTAGGTATAAATCTTGCCATCACTCTATGACCTTCGATGAAGTGTGGATCTAAAGTTTCAAATGATTCTTTGCCTTTAAGTAAAATCAATTTTTCGCCATCAAAGGTTATGCATCCTTCATACTTCGCAAGTATAATTGTATTATTGTATTATTGTTTACCCAGACAGTTTTAAGAACTTCAAATTTGGTGGAATCGGTCTTAGTACCCATTCCGACATATTCAATCTTGGTTTCCATTGGCTTTTTTAATGTGTTCAATGTGTTCACCTTTTACATTAGAATTTATAAAATCTACTTGTTGGCGAATCCATCTCATAAAATAAATTGTTTTTTCTTGAGCATTCAATGTCGCTCCTGAAATATCCAAAAGAGGAACAATGAACTTAAATCCTTGATCCGTAGTATAGTAAAAAATGCCTTCTCTATAGGAGTCAAAATTACTAAACTTGCTTCCTTTTACTATTTGTCCTACTGTTTGCTTTACCATAATTAGAATGTCACGTCCGTATCCTTGATTTGACGACCTTCAAAAAACTCAACCCAACCACCACAATCATTATTCGTACCATCTTCAATGATAAGAATTTTATAATTCACGATCTTGGATTCTGTTTCATATTCAATAATACAGGATTCATCAAATGATTCCGTCTGATTTTGTTTCTTAACGAAGGTATCATCGCCACTATAAATTTCCAAAGGAAATCCTTCACCATCAAACATCCATCCCATACTCTCAGTCAAAACCTTACGAGTGTCGGGAGTGAAAAATTGTGGTTCCGCATATAGATTTATATCACACACATCATTGAAGATTGAACACACTAGGAGATACGTATAATCCGTACCAATATGATTCAAATCAAGAACAATGTAATTAGAGGGCCATTCTCGATATTCCCTAACTTGTCGAACTAGAAAGTCAGGAGTTTTGCCATCCAGTTCAATAAGAAGATCTACCTCTTCAATGCGAACCAACCCCCCGACTTTACACTTTTGAAACTGTCTAATTTTCTCTTTCATAAATTATGCAAATACTCTGACAAATACTCCGATAAAGATCGCAAGGATAATAAATCCGAGAAGAGTGGAGAAAATCCAATATCCTACTCCGTGAGGTTGCACATAAACTGGCGGCTCACCTACGTAATAGTTATTTTGGGCCATAAGTCTATCCCTCATCGCAATGTCCTCAAGGGCGGAATAAAGAAGAAATGTTCCAAGTCCCGGTCCACCACCATTCCAGTATCCATAACCATAACCAGGATTATAGATAATATTGTATGATCGACCTCCCGAACTATAAGATTGTGGAATATAAGTAGGTCGAGTGGCAGGTTCAGTCTTATATGAACTTGTGTATTTCTCAGCATTCTTAGCCTTGAAATCTGCTACTGCTGATTCTCGGGTTTTAAATGCCGTACCGCTCTTTGACGCAGCTTCATATTTAGATCGTTCTACATTTGAAACTTGTCTTGAGGAAGTCTGAGGAGTTGCCGTGCTTGGTTTACTTGCAGGAGCAGAAGTAGACGGCTTACTTGTACTAGATGAACTAGAATAAGATTTACTGGGAGTAGATGCGGGAGTAGAAGGCTTAGAACTTGATCCCCAAGAACTTGAACTACTACTAGATCGACCCCCTCCCCCAAATGATGAAGATGATCCACCTCCCCCTTTAGCATCCAATTGGACACTGAAACAAAGTAGGCTTAATGTAATGATTGATAATAGTTTTTTCATATTTTAGTTTTCGATTTTAATGTTAATGGCGTGCTGTTCGTTGAACGATGGTACAGTGGTTTTAATTGGGGGAATTCCTTGTTTTGCTTGATATGCTGCAAGAGCTTGTGCCGCTGTATCGGTTTGACTTGTAGCCAATTCAATGGCAGTATCCAAGTCAACACTATCTTGTGCAACTCTGACCCTACCAGCAGCCTGATTTTTTTCATCTTCTACCTGTTGAGCAATCCTATTCAAAGTATCCCCAGAACTACCAATAGATGATACCATACCAGAAGCCATTTCAGTAAGCTCTGCCGTGGCTTTTTGAAGCTTCATTTCATCAATATTATGAGCTACTGCTTCAAGTTTATCCTTGGCAGCTTTCACGGAAGCATCACGGATTTTTGTAAGTGTATTATATTGGGTATTCGCAGCATCCAATGAAGTTTTCACAGTTGCATGAGTACTTTCATTGGTTTGAAGCTTTAATGCCACTTGTCCTGCAAGATCGGTTTTGCCCGATGTAATAAGAGCATTAAGTTTTTGAGTTAAATCATCATGTTCAATTGTAAGAGATTTATCTCTACTTCCCAAAGATGCAATATTGCCCGCATGATGTGCCAAGGCAGTATTATATTTTGCAATTTCCTCTCGTAAATGATTTTGTTCATTTTCAAGTAAGGCGGAAGGATTTTTCTTTTCGAGTGAACTAACACCCAATCCGAACCATCCCATAAACATATTCCATAGTCGTTTTAGCATAAATTGATTGTAATCTGGTTTTAATTTTAGAAATTGGCGGGGAGTGTGGGACTTGAACCTAACCCTATTTCATGAAACTACAACTAGTATCATTTCATGTTTTCAGGCCACACCATACCTTTCGTCAGGCAATTCTACCATTAAACTAACTCCCCTATAATCTTAGAAATTGGTTGCAACTTCTGCACGAATTTCACTAAGTTTCCAATCCACTAATAGCGTTCCATCGAGGAATACAGTTTTAAGTTCCCCCCCTTCTTCCTCTTCAGAAGTGCATTGATCTTTGAGAACATAATCCTTACCAATTTTATCTACTCGTAGAAGTCCTTTGGCGGATTTTTTCATACCCACTCCCCCATCCGTAACTGGATCTTTAAAGATTTCTCTAAATTCTCCATCTACGATAGATGAAGTGGCTTTACATGCCCACCCTAGAGTATCACGGGATCTGTATTCGTAAGAAAATGATCCTATCCCGTACAATACACAGCTTGAAGCAAATCCCATATCTTTCAATTTAGCAAAAATCTTAATAGATAGAGGTAGAGTGATAGCCTCGCCATATAGTAGTCCAATATGAGAATCTAATTCTTTATACCCTTTACTATTCACTGTCCCTCCAAAAATATCCCATAACAATCGAACTGCTCCTTTATATTCAGGAGAATCTACGGGAGCATCAGGATCACCACAAATAATTTCTAAGGGGGTTTTAGGAGAAGAATCTGGTCTAATTACAACCTTTCCATCTCTTGTCATAATCTTATCCTTTAGGCGTGGAAGATAATCACAAATCACATTCCAAAGGGACCAAGTATCACTAACCATAGATAGAATGCCTGTAGGAAATGTTTCCGTAATCCACTTTTCATAATTTTTAAATTCTTTCTCTTTCTTTCCAGAGCATACACATGAATGTTCATTGGCATACACACTACAACCAACTAATTCATTATCAGAGTTCGCATTATAGTAATCTTCAAGGAAATCAATAGCGGGAACATTATCCGTGCCAACAAAACTTAATAAGTGACCAGCCCCAGACATAATAGCATCTTGTGGACCACTACAACCACGAAGTTGAAAATCGTGGAAGAAGAACTTAACTAATTCAGGATCAACCCCTGTAGCGTTAGCAGCATTCAATCCAATTTGTTTATACTTTCTAGCAATGGTAGCACTAGTAGAAGTTTTCCAAATTAAACAACTAAGGGCATCTTCCAAATATCCAGCAAACCATCCCATTCCTTTAACGGTGTTAGTTAAAGTGAAGAATGGAATTTTTGCATCTACTACCGATCCTTCTGGAAGGGCTTTAATCTTAATTGGTAAGTACCCAAGATCATGTAATTGTTCAATATGGTCGGTCGATACCGCATCTTTACCTAGAGCATTATCCATCCTTCGCTTATATTTACGAATTACTTCATCTTTCGGTTTGTTGAAAAATTCACTATTCCAAGTGTCAATTAGAAAATATTTAATAAAATATTGAAGACCAAAAAGAACGATCTTATCGTCAGTACCATCAACCTTTTCCAAATGTTTTGTAGATCTTGGGGTGAAATTATTATATAGATATTCTGTTTCAGGACCATAAAACTTGAAGTGATTGGCCTTGTAAAAATCAATTAAGTGTAGCGGATTTAGTTTCATATTGTGTTTGCACTATAGTTAGAAGTGTGAGAAAAATGAAACCTCCAAATAGATACTTATTCATATGCTAATTATAGTAACTTTATTGTATTTTAAAACAAGTGAATTTATTATCTAATGTATAATGATATTTATCCCAGTTTTGTTTAGAGTTGCTGGTATATACTTGATCGAAATATTCTACTGCGTTTTGAATTCCTTGCACGCAATCAGAATGTGATGTAAATAATAGCAATCGACCACAATTTTTTTCTTTTAATTTTTTACCCAGTCCAATAAACGTACCCGCCATGGAATTTATATCATCAACAATAAGCGTAGGATACCCATTAAGATCATCAGCTTGCACGTAGAACTCTTTCAACGATCCATCCTTAACATCCCTAATCTTTTCGCAGCGAATCAAGTGGTAGTTTCTAAAACCATCACCATTGGATAGTTGTTGCACTAGTTTACCGACTCTCTTACCTGCTCCCGCATCAGGGCATACAATATTGAAATTATGTCCATCTGAATTATCATATACAATCTCTTTTACAAAATCAAAATCATGGTCAAATACTTCAACATTATTGAGTAATGCGGGAGTGACTTCACTATGAGGTGAATAAATAATAACTTTATCAAAATTACAATTATTGATAATATCTGTGAATACTTTAATAGTCAGAGGTTCTCCCACATTACATACCCGATCTTGTCTCGCGGCAGGAAAATATGGAAGAACTAAGCTAATGTTATTAAAGCCCATCCGACGAGCAGCATCATTAGCCAGAACAATATCAAATAAATCCTTAACTGAATTATATCGTTGGGAAATTATTAAATGACCGACTTTATCAATCTCTGTGGTAATTTGAAAATGTGGTTCACCGCCCTTAAATTCAAATTTCTTAAATTTAAGATAAAAAGTATCCTCGACTAAGGCAAAAGGATCAAATTCCTCATCCAAGTTTAAAACAAAAACTTCTTCTGCTTGGTATTTCCAATTAATGTGTAGTCTATTCTTCATGTGATTATTATAGTCTGGTTTTAATTAAAATAGTTCGAGAAAATTATCAAGTAGATTTCTAGCTCTAACTTTAGCTCTATTAACTCCAATAGCCTTTCCAAGTTCAAAGCCATAATCATATACAAAAGTTGTCCATGATCTATGGCTAGTTATTCTCCTATTAACTGGAATATAAACTTCCATAGGATCAAACATACATCGCCAACAAGACAATTCCGAACAGGATTCCACATTTGTATACCCCAATCCTCTTAAAAATTCTTCTGTTTGAGGATCATCCAATGAGACTTTTTTATAACAGGTCATAACTTATGGTTGGATTATTTCGACAGTATACGTGGGAGTTCCCGTATAAAAGCCCCAAGCATTTTTCGTATTAACTTTTCTAACTTGAAGAGGAACATCTACAAATTTCAAATCGGTTACAATCTGAGTAGGATTTCCGTCTGACTGAACAATAATTTCATTATTTATCTTATAGGAAATAGCTCGGGTAGTAACATTACTACCATCGAACATAGGAGCAAATTGTAAAACTCCCATCACGCAAAGAGCAACTAAACTGAGTCCAAATATAAAAACATCTCGACCTTTATAAATGGAATAAACAAATAACCACAATACTAACGCCAAACTTAAAATATATGTATAATTCATAATTTATTTCAAATAAGGGAGGATTGAACTCCCCATTTTATATTACACGATAACAAAAACAATACCATCATCGGTATACCACGAATACCCAAGATCTTGTAAAGCATCTAGTACTTCTAACTTAGAGGGCCAAGCAGGGGAAAATGCCGACTGAATTTGGCGAACAGTTACTTCATCAATTCCCGCATCGCTCTTACGACCCAAATACCCCTGAACTCTATCAATAAATTCAGTACGTTCCTTGGAACCATCTGGCACTAGAGTATCTTCTCCATCTTCATCCACTACAGAGGAAGTAATTTTCGATACATAATCCGCAATGACTTCGTACTTACATACGCGGCACTTTTGAAATTCGCAATCCATTGGAACCGACACCACATCAGCAGGATCGACTTTAACCAATACCATACGGGAAGCAAATCCCTTGGCATAATCCAATGACCCAACATGAAGACCATGAGAACATTCATTTTGGCGAACGTCATCAACATCCCTACGACGAACTTCAATCACTTCTCCTACGCCATTGTAGATTTGGCCCTCACTATTAACCGTTCCTTGAAGGACTTTAGTGGCCTTATTACCATGAGAGGAATAATAATTTTGTTGAACTCCCTTATAGGCAAGAATACAACCATCATCTGTAAGAGGAAGCTCCCGATATGAAAGGAAATCAATAAGTTCCTTCACAGAGGAAGAACTTGGATTATTGTGAAGTTTATCCCAGAAGCTAACAAAGTGCTTAACCGGAAGACCATCCTCCAAAATTGAGAGAACTTTCTTAACCAGAGTTACTGGAAGTTCTTCCCCTTGGTAGAATACCGACCCGTCCTTGTATTCAAATCCCTCTTGGTCCTTAATAGATTTCACCGTAAGAGGTCCAGGATTCAAAATTGATAATACTGCGGCCTCTTGTTCTTCCACTGGAAGATTTAGAGCTTTAATAATAGCGGGATAACGCTTATCGGTTTTTTCCAAGCGGGCATTCTGTCCATTTAAGAACAGTGTGATTGCGACATCATTTGTGATATATGATAATTTGTGTTCTGTTTTCATGATATTTTGTAATTGGCCATCTGGACCGTAGGGATACTATATTCTGGTTTTAATTGATAAATTTGATTGGCGAGTTAAATAAGAGAAGGTTCCGATCACGATATGCAACTATCCACCGGATCTACAACAACCGTCAAGTATTATGCAGCTTCAAAAAGTATTTATTCCATTTGGGACTACAATCAATAGTCCATTCTTCTATATTATTAAACACCTTCCATCTGGTAAATTATATGCTGGATATTGTAGCTCAAGAAGACACTGTGATTCTACTTTATTCATGACTACTAATGGATATAAAACTTCTTCTAGACTTATTAAAAATATTATTCAGAGTGAGGGATTGCACTCTTTTCATATACTAAAAATAAAACATTTTATATGTGCTTCTGACGCAGTTAATTACGAGAGAAGATTCCTAGTGAAAGTCAATGCCATGCGAAATCATTTGTTTTTAAATCAGAGTAACGGGGGAAAAGAATTTATAAATAAAGGAGGGATTCCCCACACTGAAGAAACTCGTAAAAAGATGAGTAAATCTAGTAGGCGTAGGCGTAGGCCCATGTCAGAAGAAAATAAAAAACGATTGGTAGAAGTGAATACTGGAAGAATTGTTTCCGATGAAACAAGACAAAAAATGAGTGATGCTCAGAAAGGCAAAACTTGGTCAACTGGTTCCAAACAAAAAATGAGTAAACATATGACGGGAAATACATACAATAATGGTAGAATTGCCTCAGAAGAAACCCGAAAGAAGATGAGCAATTCTCAGAAAACAAGAATACGTAAACCTCATTCAGAAGAAGCTAAACAGAAAATGAGAGAAGCTAAAAAAGGAAAACCTAGTAATAGGCTAGGGGCAGTCCTCTCAGAAGAGACTAAACAGAAAATGAGAAAATCTAAATTACTTAGATCTGAAATAATAATTACGACTATTTCTAGTGATTAATTTATTAATTCTGGATTTTCGAAGATATTCCCAAGCACTCTAACAGATTGTTCTGGACCACATATACCACAATTATCGACTAAGTAGGCACAATTAAGAATATCCCATTGTACTATCCCATCAATAACTTGTGATCTATACTCTATTTGTACTATATCCCCTTCATAGATTTTATTACCATGTTTATCCTTTAGACCAGTATATTGTAGTATTTCAGGATCAATATCAATGGCTTCTGTCCACTCATCATGATCCCAATTATATATGATTGTACCGTCCATACGAATAGCATAATCGTATGGATTCGAAAACACTTTCGTAGTTTTATCCCAGATTTTAAAGTCTCTCATAATATTTTATTCGTAATCTCTGACAGAATGAGTATATCCAAATCGGGGGATGAGTTTACCAGGAGTTTTATTAAAGTAGACTACTGTAGCCAATTTTCCAATATAATTCTTTTTATTTTTCAACATTTCGGCCTTATATTCCCTTGGACCTTTAATATTACTCTCAAAAGGTTCTCCCTCTTTAGTTAGGTGACACAATTTCGCTGCCATACCGGAACTATTTCCGACTCCCTCCAGAACATCTAAGATTTCAAACTCTTCGTCTTGAAACTCTTTACGCTTCAACAAATTAGCAGAACGCTTAAACTCATAAGGTGTATTAAGTCTGACCATTTGGCCTTCCCAACCTTCTTCCAAAAATTGTTCATAGTACGAATCAAGTTCTGTATTATTTTTAGCCACATAGGTTGCTACAGGAATAACATACTTCAAATTATACTTTTCAACAATTTCTTTGATCTTTATAGACCTCTCAGAAAATATCGAGGAAGCATCACAGATATCATAGCAATGAAATTGAACATACTTTTCAGATTCATCCAAATCCTGCTTAGTGGGCTTTTGCTTCTTAATTAAGGACATGATTTTATTGAAATCGTCCTTAAAATCATGATTATACAGTTCTCCATCAAGATTAAGATTGGGAAACTCTTTAAATACCACTTCCAATTCTTTTAGAATGTGGGGAATAGTTACCCAAGGTTTTCCATTACGACTAAATGCTCCAGATCTATTAATGATCGCTCTTGCCCCATCACTCTTTCGTTGGCAATAAACTGGAAACTTCACCTTATCCTTACGATCTACCCATTTTTTAGCAAGCATGGGTTCAACATAAAATTGAGTATCAACATTATTGATATCTTGATGATACCCAGTATCAACTTTCTTTTGCCATGCTGATTGTGCCTCAAAGTCTGCTTGATCGTGTGGCGGTCTTTCGTTTGCTCGACCTTCATTAGTAACAATACACTCCGTCCATTCAGTAGTTTGTATGGCCCCTCCCAATTGCCCATAATGCGTACGATAGCATTCATCTAAAACTTCTATGGTCCATGTTTGGATAGCGCCAGTTTGGGTTCTTGAGTATAACGTCGGTAATTTCATGTGTTTAGTATAAGCTGGTTTTAATTACTTGATTCGGAGAATCTTTCTCAAGTCATTCCTATTGATCGCAGGATACCAAGAACTAATGGAATTGAGAATACGTGATCGAGGAGAAGATTCTGACAGGATATTCTTTTTCAATTGTTTAATCCTATTGACTCGCTCGGGCTTATTCTTAATAGCCTCCAACACCCTTTTATTACACCCAACATTATAAAACTCGGACTCGGCTAGTCTTTCCGCATTTTCCTTTAAAACGTTCAATCGGTTTTCTTCACAAATTTCCTCTATTCTAGATAGTCTTTCTGGATTATCTGGAGTAAACCATCCTAGTTCAACCATGAAATCCACCATTTTTTGACTATTTGCTCTCCAAAATCCGTGCCTGGAACTTGTATCTCTAATTAATCCAATGGTCCGATAATCAATCTCATCTACAGTTTTGGCATCTTTCCACCATCCATCGTCAGTTTCAACATCATTGAAGTATTTATTGGTAACATAATCATCAAGTTCTTGAGGAGTTTTACTTTGTTTGGCCACATAGCATTTAATAACTTGAAATGCTGTTTGTGTCTTTGAATCGGATTCCAATTTAGGAAGTTTCAGAGTTTTAATATCTGCAAATACACAATCGGAAATATCCAATGATGCTGTCCCCGCTGAAATCATATCATCCCAGGTTTTATGAGTACACCACATGTATCCTGTATAGGTAGATGAGATTTTTTTCAAAGCCGAGGATAAACGCTTTTTCCAATTATTTATATTTTTAATATTTGGGAAAACATAGACCATATATGTCCCGTTACCATTTGGTGCGACAAGTTCACCATAGGGGACTTCTTCCAATCCCACTTGATAGAAGAATTTTTGAGTAGCTGGAAAACTACTGTTAAAATCAAACACAAACCAATTTCCAATATGTCTATTATTTTTGGATACTTTTCCTGATCTAAGTTCTCCGAATTTTGGAATAATGATACTTTTCCGATCTTCTTCAAAGATATCCATCAAATGTGTTCTAATGTCCTTGATGACTTCATCATTTTGAGATGTATTTTCCAATCCTTCTCGGGAAATTGGAATTGACAGTTTTCCAATTGGAACATCCACTACAATATTGTAACTTGTGGACGGTTGCATTACTACATCGCTATCGTAGATTATTCCACCCATTCTAATGGAAAAGGTTCTGTGATCATATCTACCTGTTTTAACATACTTGTGAATAGTATATTCTCCTCTTATTTCAGTTTCAAGAGGAACCTCTGGAAGATGGGCCAATCTCATATAATCATCATTGAAAACGATCTTACATTGATCAGGTAAGTCGTATACAAATCTCTTAGTAATCTCACTAAATAACCAATAGTTTTTTGAAACGTCAAATGATACTTCAATGCCCTGTTCTGTGGTGGGTTCTTCCTGGACTTTATAAATCTCTCCAACAGGAACTCCATTAATACCCTTACCAAGAGTACACACATAAGAAGTTTTTACTCCTTGGTGATGAGAAGTTACATAAAATGTGTCAGTATACGCGAAGGCTGATTTCGATCCAAGACCGAACATTCCACTTTGCTTATTGGTATCTCTTTTGGTAGATTTGCCATATACTGCGAAAACAGTTCTAATACCCTCTTCGGACAACCCTAATGCATAATCCCTAACAGACCAGACGTAATCCTTATTAATTTTTTTAAGTTCCACCAATACTGGTTCTTGAATATTATATTTTACTGTTTCATCAATGGCATTGGTAATTAGTTCTCTAATAGGAGCCAATTCCTTATTAGTGTAAATCTTGTCTCGAAGATAGTAAGTGAACATATCTGCGCTCTCCGCATCCATGCCCATCTTAGATACTTCCATGCCTTCGGAGGCAATGACTTGTGTTGAATTAAATTGTAGTCGCATATACCCTATAGTAACTTGGTTTTAATAAATAGAATTATCCTCTTCCCAGGGATTGACTTCAACTATCCTATCAATTCTTCCGGATATGTCATTTTCCATATACTAGTTGGAAAGGTAGAAGAAAAGAACAAAGAAATACGGGAAACAAAATATATTGTGGTGTTGACTGTCGATTGAATGGTAAGGGACACAAAGTTAAACAGGAAGTGCAGTGCGCCCACTGCGGAAATATATTCTTCAAAGCATTTGCGGAAATTAAAAAATCTCTCAATAATTTTTGTAATCATTCATGCGCGTGTACCTATAATAATACTCATAAGACAAAAGGAACTCGAAGATCCAAATTAGAAGTTTGGTTGGAAGAACAATTAACTATTTTATATCCCGATTTAGAAATACTTTACAGTGATAAAACAATCATTAATTCTGAACTTGATATTTATTTTCCATCTTTTAAATTAGCAATAGAGTTAAATGGGTTATTCCATTACGAACCAATTTTCGGAGAATCTAAATTAGATCAGATTCAAAATAATGACAATAGAAAGTTTCAAGCGTGTTTAGAACGAGGAATTGAATTATGTATTATTGATACTTCTCAACACAAATATGTAAAACCTTCTACTTCTCAAAAGTATTTAGATGTTATCACAAAGTTAGTTGATTCTAAAATAGAATCATCCAAGACAGACTACGTGGAAGTCTTGTGATTTTCTGTCTCTGCGAGTAGTCGGGATCGAACCGACATTCCAAGTTTGGAAAACTCATTTACTAACCATTGTAAGATACTCGCATCAATTGTGATAGTATGACTTGAACATACTGTTGGCCATTGGGATCATCTCTGGAATGACCCCAATGGTCCAAATACCACAAAACTATTTATTGAAAATTTCTTATCTTGGCCTATAACACCTTGATAAGTGTATTACCTCGTAAATTGTGCTTCACGTTATAGTCTGAGAGGCATACAAGGTATGGAATATCTTAGAACGCTGTAATGCGACTGTTATTTAGCTCACACGCAATGTCGCGGGTATCCACTGGCACCCACGAACCACTATATTGATTCTTCATAATGAAGACCTTATTCTCTCCACCTAGAAGGTTAAATGTTCCATCGGGAAGACGGACCATTTTTACATTGAAAACTTTGGCGGTTTTCAATTGGTCGCGATTTCTCATCCATTGTTTGTTTTTTCGGTTCGTTTTCATACTATTTTGTCTGTTCATATTTTTATTCCTTTAGGTATCCTTCTTTAATTAGCAACTGATTAACATCATTTAAAAAGTCTTCGACCTCTAGATAATTTTTCAGTTCCTCGATTTCTTCCCCAAGTATAGCAAGATCTTTTTCAATGTCAACATCTGAAATTGAAAAAGATAAATCATATGATGATGCATTTTTCGTCATCTGATTCATTTTATTGCGTATCTTTACAGTTTTGATTTCATATTCTTCTTCCGTCATAAGTTAATTAGTCCCATTAGAATGATGGTCGACTACCAAAATTTCTTTTGTGGACATAACATCTTCAATTTCATTATATGACCACACATCCAATTTAACATCCCAAGAAACGTCCAAAGTTTTTCCCAATGGATATTTGGGAAGTCTTTCGGGATCATTTCCATGTTCATGTCCTCCTAAATTCCACGACAAATGTGAAGCATGATTATGGGTTCTTAACGGAAAATGATTTAGAACAATATGTTTTTTTCCTATCTGAATCTCCTGATGATTGCCTAAGAAAGTTATATTGCCCATTTTTATGGGATAAATTTCCATATCCTCCAATCCATATTGTTTCTTGACTTCTTGTTTATATAGACGATACATATTTGAAGTATGGTTTCCAAATATTTTACGAATATCTTTACATTGAAGCCCCTTCAGCCATTCTAAACATTGCTCATCGCTCGCATCAAGAAATAAATCTCCTAATACATATAAGATAGAGTTCTCATCCACCCTTTCATTAATTTTTTCTTGAATTTTTCGCACTGAATCGAAAAGAGAATCATATCCCCGCATTTTCCAAATAGGTGATATCCATGAAGGATTATGAAATATATGCCAATCACTTGAAAAGAAGATTTTAGATCTGAATTCATATGAATGTTTGATAATTTTATGCATTTTTTATAAATTTTGATTCGTGAATGACTAAATAATAGTATATGAAAGTAATAAGCAAAAAACGAAAAGAATATGTCCGGAAAACGCCGTATCGCGTAGATCAAGAAAAATTTATTTTAAATCCTACTTCCATAGAAGCTTATATATTAGGATTTTTATGGGCAGATGGAAATATTTATAAACATACTATAAAAATTGAACTGAAACAGGAAGATATTGAAAACATATTACCCATATTCACTATGGTTGGAGATTGGAATTATTATGAAAGACAACGAACGAAAAATGGGATTCCGTTTGGAAAATTACAGGCGTCTTTAAATACTTCTAATAAGCTTCTTACTGCATTCTTACGTTCAATGGATTATGATAATAAATTAAATGGTCCGGAAAAAATCTTATGTCATCTTGAAAAGAATCTACACATAGATTTTTGGCACGGCTTCTTTGACGGGGACGGATCATTATATATCGAAGACAAGTCCCCTCCAACAATAACTTTACAATTTTGGTCAGGATTAACACAAAATTGGCAGTCATTAATAAATTTTTTAAGTGAGTACAATACATTATATAAAATATGGAAATATGAGAGAGTAAAAACGGATGGTAAAATTCATTCTTCGTCTTGTTTGGGGGTAAAGAATACTTTAAAAATTAAATATTTACTATCTTTATTTTATGACAGAGAATTAATAGGGTTACAGAGAAAATATGATAAATACTTAGAACTATCAGATCATCTCAAAGAGAGAACTAGAAAATATCCGGTCGGTTCAAGGTATTATTCGTAATCAAATTATAATCTGGTTTTAATTAGTGAAGATATAATCCCTATCAATAATATCTCTATTAAAATCGAGGGGTTGCATTTTTCTCAAATACTTTAATTCCTCTGCAATTTCCTCTTCGGTTGAAAACCATTTACTATAAGAACAATCATCATTACCACACATATAAATGGAATGTGGCAACATTCCCTCAATATGCTCTTTATCTGTTTCCCATTTTAGAAAACTTTTATACATATCATGCTGTTCCTTAATAGTGAAAGTATTGAATAATTCTTCCTTTTGCTCAGGTGTCATTGGTGAAGTATAATAGTCCGCATTAACGAATCCTTTTTCCTTGGCAATCGTTTCTAATTTTTGGCGTAGTTTATGATCACATTGCCAATATTTAAATTGCTGTTTAATATTTAAAATAGGAAGAGTAAATTCTTTTTCTGTCCTAAGTTTCAATGCCGCCCCCTTTACACCGTCTTGTTCAAATGGTCCTGCCCAACTATGGGCAGATTCTTCAGTAAACTTTAAAAATTCGTATCCAATACCAGGATATTTTCCTGTAAAATCCACTTTGGCAGGAATAGTTCCATTAACTTTCCTAAGTATTCTATCCTTAACATATTCAAATAGATCAGGACATGCTTTGGCAATCAATTTTTCACAATTAAAATCTATTCGTTTACCATCGTCACTGTCTCCCATCATTCTCACTCCCTTCGGAAGGGTCCAATGTTTTTTAAAATTATTAAGATTACATCTATAATTGAAGTACATCAGTTCGTCATTTTCCGATTTATGAAGGTGAGAAAACCCTTTATCCATAAGGGAAACACGAAACACAAAGGAATAATTGTTAATTCCTAAATTATTTTCATGATTAAAATAAATTCTATGACCATTATCAAAAATCCCCAATTTTTCTGACCCTTGCAGATCATAGTCTGAAATGTAAAATTTATTTTCTTTCATATGAAAATTATATTCTGGTTTTAATTAATCCTCTTTAATACGCTTGATAATATCATCCATTCCCTGAATAATTTCAAATGACCCATCGTCCCTTTCGATTACTAATCTAGGGACTGAATTAATATTATATTTTCCAAATATTTCTCGTTCGTCTGGAATGGAATAATCCTTTACTTCATAGACCAACCCCTCAATTTTAGAGAGTTTGTTTTTGAGCATGTGACATGGGCCACAAGTCGCGGAAGTTAATAGTGTTTTAGTAATCATATTTTAACAATTGTACAATACTTATCAAAATCGTCTCGAAGACATAGCATCCAATTATCGACTTGTGCAATATACTCTGGATCTACCTGTTTAGATTCAGACTTACTTGACCGAACCGCCATTACTATCGGTTTATCATAAAACATGGTTCCAGAATACAATACGATAGCTTGATTCTTTGGAACATGAACAGAAGTCACATACACTAGATGATAGTTTTCGGGAACTTTATCCAGTTTTGAATAACTATCGGGGTGAACAATAATTACATTGCCTATACCTCTGCGGGATTTCACGGCAATTTTATATCGTTCCTGTAGTAAATCTCCTTCTACCACAGGGCAAGTCTTAATTGCATATTTCACAAATGCTTCTATAGACTCCATCATATCTGTACTACTCATTTTTGATAGATCCAGTGCAGTTTTTTCAAATTGCATGGTAATAGTTGGAATACCATTCCCATAATCATTAAACTGGTCCGGTTGCTCTTTATAGTTTAACCAAAATGCTAGTCCCGAACTTCCCTGCGGCATTACTTGAAATCCGAAAATAGTTCCCAGATCAAATAATAATAAAGTTTTCAATGCTCCTGCCCCCTGACTAATCATAGCAGGAGTAGAAATGGTATTAGCCAATCCTATTCCAACTCCGACCAGGGAACTAATGATAGTCCCCGTGAATAACTTAAGTACAGCCCTTCTACTAAGATCAGAAAAATTAGTATCATTGGTATTCATATTATACGGGAAGAGTCCATCTTTGGCTAATGGGAGCAGTTAAAGTTTTTGATTGAATGAGATTAATTTTATCCAAAAAATCATAAATCTCAGAACATGTATATCCATGCCCCTTCAATCGTGATTGAATTTGCTTCATCGTGACAGGACCATTATTCTTCAAATAGGTGAAAATCTTAAGTTGAACATCAGTTGGAAGAACTGTAGTATTTGTAGTCTTTTGTTGGTGGACTACAATAGGAGGAGTATGAGAAGGAATAGCAGTTTTTGCGGTATCTTCTTTTTGGAAAATGCGATAGCCATCAATGTGAGTTCTAACTGAATATTCATCAAATAGTCCACCGACGATAAAATCCTCAACTAGTGATTTTACTGCCCAATGCGGTGCGGATAGACCATGAAATTTCAAAGTATAATCTCCATTATCAATTTTTTCTCGAATGTTCTTGGTGATTTCCCAAATAGAGAATTCATCATATCGGAACTCTTTAATGGCCATGAGGATTGCTGTAACGATTGTTATTTCTTTCATATTTTTATTTTAGTTCTAGTAAATATTTTATACGGATACGATCATTCGAATAAACGATCAATTCATCATTCAAAAAACTGGTATTTTGCGGCAATGCCCAACAAGAGTCATATCCAGCAGGAAGCTGATTAAAAGTATTCTTAGCATAGTAAGGAGTGCCCATTGCGAATTCACAGACGAATAACCATCCACTATCGCCCGTACTTTGCCCCCACCTACCAAAAGTATATCCAAGGCTCTTAGAAGCAGTATTTGACCCATATGTTCCGTTCCCGAAAGCCTTACCAGCAATTGCAACGGTAGAAGGTGGACTAGGTTGTAATCCGCTCTTTAAAATTGAGAGGATATTTGCCTGTCCTGAACCATGCCACACTTCCTTGATGTTCTTATCGTCATGTCTGAAATTAGCATTATAATCCACAATGTCAACCCCATAAATGTTCAAAATCTTCACATTTTGATAATTATGCATTGCCTTATTGGTAGTTTTGAACCAATCTCGAATTTTTTGAAGTTCCTTAGCATCTTCAACGAGCGCCATTTGTAGATTGAATACTTGTTCAATACTAGAAGTAGTATCAATCTTAGGCTTCAAGGTCAAGTCAACACTATTATCCAAAGCATCAAGAACATCTGACTCCTTTGCTACTGCATCTAGATCGGGAAAAATGTCTTCATAATGAAGACCCCCCCCTTTAGGTCTAGGAATAATTTTCAAATAATCATCAATTTTCTGATTAAAATCATCCTTGCCATTGTTCTTGATATTTTTATAAAAGAAATCCAATAGGATTCTAGCTTCTGAAAGACCATCTTTAGTAACAATTCCTAGAGGAGTTTGAAATACCCCATTATCGAAACTAATGCTTGTGGAATTTGTGATCTTGTGAACATTGCTATCTGCAAGTCTCTTCACTAAAGATTCTAAGGACTTATCTGATAGATTGATTTGACTAAGGGCAATATCTGCTAATGATGATTTATTGATTACTGTATTAGTAGAACCATCCATTAAGACTTTAGCCAATGAATATCCCTTACGAAGTTTTTCATTAATTTTCTTTTGAAATAGTCGTTCTCCCCCCAACCCATAGTTATGATGTTGAGGATTAGTGGCACCAACCACTCCAAATTCCGCCACTACTAATCCACTGTCATGTAATTCTGCTTGCCAGTATTTATAGGAGTTGGCCTTTAGGTCTGAAAATACTAATTTTACTTTTTCCTTCACCATACGAGTATTATAAATTGGTTTTAATTATCATCAAGTTCGATTAAATTTTCTAATATCTTCCGAAGTAGTTTATCATCCACTTCCTTATCATCAAGAAGAATAAATGCCAGTGGTTTAACCCAAGGATTAGCAAAACAGAATCTTTCAGAAAAATCTACAATGGCTAGTGCTTGGTCTCTTCGAGTTTCGAGTTTTTTCCAATTATGTACATGAGTACGCATTAGCACCATAGCGGAACAATATCCTTGATATGCCCTACAGATATCTTCTATGTGATCTTTACATATTTCTGCGATTTCATGATCCATCGTTTTCTCAAGGTAATTATAAAAATCCTTGGGGTCGGAATATCTAGGAGATTGTAAATATATATCTAATACATTTCCAATAGTTTTCATACCAGAGAACATGGAATGTAGGACACGATACCATTCACTCTTAATCTTACGTAACTTTTGCCCATCATCGGAATATATAACCACCCCTTCTTTACCTTCCCATAATTCAACATCTTTAATAAGATCTGAAATAGATTCGTAATGATATTTTGTAGGTCTTGGTAATCCCCAAGCTATAGCTCTTTCATCTAATTCATCCTGCGAGCATAGAATCCCAGTTTCATTATTAATAACTCCTACCAATGTTAATGTGGGTTCTTTAACATCATGAATTACTATGAAATTGGTGGGGGTCTCCCACTCGGTCAGTATGCTATACTGAGGATTCCACTTGATTGCCACTTGTAATAATGGATATTTTGATTTTAAAAATTCCAATTCATGACCATTGGCCATTCCCTCCAAATTAAAGGTTGCTCTGGTACGATGTATAATCTCTTCATTATGGATTCCCCAACAAATCAAACTACCGTCCTTCTTTTCAATAGCAGTAAAAGGACCATCTGGAAACTTATTTAAGTCTGGTTGCTCCGAGAAATTGAAAAATTTGGAGAATCCACGATTAATGACCTTATGATCAGACTTACGAATAATCATAGATCGAAATTGTAATGTATCCTCAGTCCATTTACATTTGATATCATTCGGTCCTATTAGGATGCATTCATCTCCACCTATAATTCCTTCTTTAAATGTGAACTGTTCTGTGTCAGGTAACTTCATAAGGTCATTGTAGATTGGTTTTAATTTCTATAAGTTCTGGCCACCATAATCTAGGAGTGCTGCCGCTTTTACCCGTCGATCCAATCGTTAAATGTAATCCTTGATAACCGTTCTTTTAAACTTACAAAAATCTAAAGTCATTTCTTTAAGATATAAACTCTAGGTTTTAAGTTAAATTCTTCTTTCAGCGATGGGCTATGTTTTAGGCTTGCGCCTTCAACTGAACTCCCATCTCCAGAAGCGTCAATTCCCGAAGAACTTTCGGTATAAAATTGTTTTAGATTCAAACTCGCGTTTAAATCCCTATCTATTTCCAACCCACAAGAATCACATTTATAAACTCTATCCTTCAAAGTCAAATCTGCTTTGACGTTCTTGCAACATGAACACTGTTTAGACGAAGGAAAGAAAGTGTCAACAAAGACAACCTTTCTTTTACTCCATTTAGCTTTATATTCAATCTGGCGACGGAACTCGAATAATCCAACGTCAGCTATTGCTTGTGCTAGTTTGTGATTCTTCATCATATTAGAAACTTTTAAATCCTCTAAAACTATAACTTGGCTCTCGTTTACAATTTTAGTTGTTACCCTGTGTAATGTGTCTTTTCTAATACATGAAATTCTGTAGTGTAGTTTTACTAACTTCTTTTTTGCTTTTTCATAGTTTTTACTCCTCTTAACTTTAAGACTCAACTGCCTTTGTTTGCGTTTTAACTTTCTGAGATTCTTTCTTAATGCCTTCGGATTCTCAAATGTTGTTCCATCCGAACAAATCGCTAAAGACTTGATACCCAAATCAACTCCCACAACGTCATTTAACGCTGCTACAGGCTCACTATCAGGTTGTTCCACTTGAACCGATATAACCCACTTGTCGGCATGTTTAGAGATTGTAACGGACAATATTCTTACATTACTAGGAATATAATCTTTCTCAGTCAATTTAACTTTGCCGATTCTAGGCAACTGAATATATCCATTTTCTAGAATCTTAATTGCACCAGTCAACTTGAACGACTGTTTATCATTCTTTTTAGACTTAAATTTAGGGAATCCCTTCTTGCCTTTGACTTTCTTCTTACAACGGGTAAAGAAGTTAGAGAACGCTTTATCACAATCGCGCAATCCTTCTTGAAAACTGCACTTACTAATACCATCAACATAAGCCCAAGGCAACGCCTCAGTCCCTTTTAGTTTATTTATTTCCCTATGCAGTTCAATATTATTAGGAATTCGTTCTTTCTTATCGAAGAATTCTTTTTTTTTCGCTAGAGCGTAGTTGTAGGCAAATCTGGACGCACCACAATTCATTCTCATTTTGGTTATTTGAGAATTGTTCAGATTTAACTCTATTTTATACGCTCTTAGCATTAGGCTTCTACAGGCTCCTTAACCTTCTTTTTGCGATTGGCTGCACTCCTACGACCATAGATTTTAGCTGAGAATGAAGCCATTAAAGACAAAATATCCTCTACTAGTTCGTTTTCGTATCCCTTAGATAGAACTTCGTCAGCCCATTCAACTCTAACACCATAAGATTTAAAGTATGAAATGAGGTAATTGATACAGAAACGAGAAAGACGGTCTTTATGTTCTATTAGAACAATGTTAATTTCTTTATTCTCCACTAATTCAAACATCTTTTGGAGTTTCTTACGATTATCATTCATACCAGAACCAACTTCGTCAAAGACCGCAATGATATTATATCCACGTTTTAGGGCTTCCGTAGTCATCCTGCCAACTTGACGCTCCAAGTCGCCTTTTTGTTTCTGTTCGTGGGAGCTAACGCGACAATATAAAGCTACCTTGTTAGTGGATTGAATCTTAGGCGGTTCAACGTAAGTTCCAGCTAGTTTTTCAATATCAATACGTTTGTAACGCCTATGTCCACCTTCGGTATAAGAAGGTTTTAGTTTGCCGTCGCGTTCCCACGCCCTTAGAGTTTCGTCTGTTACTCCTAGAATTTCGGCTGCATCGCCAATAGTTAAAATCTGTTTAGACATTATTCTATCAATCCTCTTTGTTGGAATAAACGAAACCATTCGTCGTAA
>TBL_comb47_HYPODRAFT_10001949_pt1 | contig 26169 bp, 17 predicted proteins | sample TroBogypolimnion_40_FD_10682 | JGI IMG/M metagenome (IMG submission 10682)
ATCGCGGTAGGCGACGCAGACCTTGATGGTCTCCAACGTATCCAGCCCGTCGAGATTCGTCACCGCCAGCTCATCAATGCCGTTGACCATGCCGGCGTGGCGAGTGGCGACCGCATCGAACCAACCGCAACGACGCGCGCGGCCCGTGGTAGCTCCGAACTCGCGGCCCATCCCGTGCAACATATCGGCGATCTCGGCGTTTTCAGTGGGCAAGGGCCCCTCGCCGACGCGGGTGGTGTAGGCCTTCATCACTCCGACCACGCGGTCCATCCGGTGAGGCGGCACGCCCGAACCGGTGCAAGCCCCGCCGGCGGTGGTGTTGGATGAAGTGACGAACGGGTAGGTGCCGTGGTCGATGTCCAGGAACGTCCCCTGCGCCCCTTCGAAGAGGATATCATCGCCACGCAACAGCGCCTCATGGAGCAGAATGACCGTATTGGCCACGAACGGCTTGAGATAATCCCCCGCCGCGCGATAGGCCTCATGCACCGCTTTGAAGGACAATGGTTTGGCGCCAAAGGCCTTGAGGATTTCGTTGTTCTCCCTAAGCTTGGCCTGGAGTTGCTTCTCGAAACGCTCCGGGTTGATCAAATCGAGGACCCGCAGGCCGGTGCGGGCGGCTTTATCGCCATAGGCGGGGCCGATGCCGCGCTTGGTGGTGCCGATTTTGTCCTTCCCCTTGCTGGTCTCGCGGTGGGCGTCCAACTCCCGATGATAGGGCAAGACCAAGTGGGCGGTCTCACTCAGGAACAGGCTGCCCTGGCACCGAATCCCCATCTGACGCAACCCCTCGATTTCCTCGACCAGTCCCACGGGATCCACCACCACGCCGTTGCCGATGACGCATTTCTTCCCCCGGCGGAGGATACCGGAGGGCACCAGGTGAAGCACATATTTCTTGCCCTTCAGGTTCACGGTGTGACCCGCGTTGTTGCCGCCCTGGGTGCGGACCACTACGTCCGCCCCTTCCGTCAGCACATCGATGATCTTGCCTTTTCCTTCGTCGCCCCATTGGGCGCCGATCAATATCGTGTTGGCCATAATTTCGTCTCAGCGCCGGTCTCCGGCGCAACAAAAATCCCCGGACATCCATCCGGGGCAAAGCGCTTGACTTTTGCGATTAGAAACTAGTGACACCCGCCCAGGGTGTCAACCCTCGAAAACTGGACAGGGAAGGGCTCTTGAGCCAAACTCCCCCCCAGTGAAACAAACGATTGTCACCTTGGATATGGAAGGGGTGTTGACCCCCGAGATCTGGATCGCGGTCGCGGAAAAGACGGGCATTGCCGAACTACGCCGCACTACCCGCGATGAGCCGGATTATGACCGGCTCATGTGTGGACGGCTGAAGCTCCTCGATCAGCACGGGTTAAAACTCTCGGACATCCAACAGGTCATCGGCGCGCTCCGCCCATTGGACGGCGCCCTCGAGTTCCTCGACGCGCTCCGCGAGGAATTGCAAGTGATCATCCTCTCCGACACCTTCGAGCAATTCGCCCGGCCCCTGCTCCGCCAACTGGGACGCCCCACCCTCCTCTGCCACCGCCTAATCGTCGAGCACGACCGCATCGTGAATTACCAACTCCGCATCCCCGAGCAAAAGCAGCGCGCGGTCGCCGCCTTCAAATTGCTCAACTATCATGTCATCGCCGCGGGGGATTCCTTTAACGACACGGCCATGCTCACCGAGGCCCATGTGGGATTCCTCTTCCACGCGCCCGAGAACGTGAAGCAGCAGTTTCCTCAGTTCCCGGCGGTCGAGACCTACGCCGACCTGTTGCGACGGATCGTCGAATCCTCACCGTAGCACGGCCCTATTCCGGCTTGAGATCCCGTGACATGAGCGAGCGTACGGCCTCGCCCGGGTTCTTGCCCTCGTAGAGCGTGGAAAACACCTCATCGATGACGGGGGTGACCACGTTGAGCTTGCGCGCCAACTGGTAGGCCGAGCGCGCCGTGGGGTAACCTTCCGCGACCGCCAGCATGCTGGCGGCGATATCGGCGGGCTTTTCCCCCTTGCCCACCCGCTCTCCGAAGCCGCGATTTCGACTGTGCCGCGAAAAGCAGGTCACCATCAGGTCGCCCAGACCGCTCAAGCCGGTGAAGGTCTCGGGCTGTGCCGAGCAAGCCACCCCCAAGCGCCGGATCTCCACCACCGCGCGCGTCACCAAGGCCGCTTTCGAGTTATCCCCGAAACCCAGCCCGTCGCTCACCCCCGCGGCGATGGCGATGACGTTCTTCAGCGCGCCCCCCATCTCCACGCCCAGCAGGTCCGGGCTGGTATAGACGCGGAAGGCGGGCCGATTAAAGAGTTGCTGGACCCGATTGGCCGTCTCGGGGTCCCGGCTGGCCACGACCATCGCCGTAGGGACATCCCGCGCGACCTCGATGGCGAAGGTGGGCCCCGAGAGGGCGGCGGCCTTGGCCTGGGGGGCGGTTTCCGCCAGCACCCCGCACATCGTCAGCCCGGTCTGATACTCGATCCCCTTGGTGACGCTGACCACAAAGCCCGTGTAATCGGCGAGGTTGCGAGTCACCTCGCGAAAAGGCTGAGAGGGAACCGCGACCACCAAGCCCTCCGCGCCCGCGATGGCTGCCGCCAGGTCTGGCTGGAGGATAAGGCTGGGCGGCAGATTGATGCCCGGCAGGAAACGTTCGTTGCGGCCGGTGTGGCGGATCTCGTCGAGCCAGGCGGCGACATGCCCCCAGAGGGTGACTTGGTGGTTGCCTTTGCAAAGCAGGCGGGCCAGGGATGTCCCCCAAGCGCCGGCGCCCAATATGGTAATCTTCATTTGGTTGGTGGCACGGCGTCAGGCGGCCGCGGCCTGCCGCCCAGCCGATTCTCGGTGCCTTGAATCAGCCGTTTGATGTTGGTTTTGTGCTTGTAGATCGCCAGCACCGCCATGGCGGCGGTCACGCCAATGAGGTTGCCGCTGCGCCCGGTAAGCCAGGTGGCGAACGGGAGCGTAAACGAGGCCGCAATGGAAGCCACCGAAACATACCGCGTGGTCAGCAGCAACAGGACGAACACCGTGAGAATGATGAGCAGGGGCACCGGCACGATCGCGGCGAGCACGCCGGCCGACGTCGAAATGCCTTTGCCGCCCTTAAACCGAAGCCAACAGGTGTAGTTGTGACCAAGGACGGCACCCAAACCCGCGCACAGATGGAGCCACTCCACTGTCAAATCCGAGTACCCGGCCAGGAACAAGGTGGCCAACCACTTGGCCAAGAGCGCGGCGGGCAGCCAGCCTTTGGCGGCATCCATCAGCATGACGAAGATGCCGGCCGGGACCCCCAGAATGCGGAAAACGTTGGTGGCACCAATGTTCCCGCTCCCAACGGCCCGAATGTCGATACCGCGCGCTTTAGCGACCAGGAACCCGGTGGGAGTCGATCCCACCAGGTAGGCAAGCACTGTAGTCAGCACAAATCCGATGATTGGCACTGCCCTATATAGAAGTGCAACCCACTGCCTGGAAAGCCGAAAATGACGAAAAGAGGCCGAGCTTGTCACTCGGGACGCTTTAAGGGCACAATGCCGGGAGATGACAACGGACCAGGAACCAGGAAACCCCGAACGAATCCGAGTGGCCGTGCTGGGGGCCGGAGCGCTCGGCAAGGAACACGCGCGGATCTACGCGGAGATGGCGGCCGCGGGCCAGGTGGCCTTCGCCGGCATCTATGATGTGGCGGGCGACACCGGGCGCCGATTCGCCGAAAAATATGGCGTGCGAGCTTTCAACTCGCTGGGCGAGGCGGCGGCGGCCAGCGATGCGCTCAACATCGTCACCCCGACGATCACCCACTATGAACTGGCCCGAGAATTACTGGCACAGGGAAAACACGTGCTGGTCGAGAAGCCGATGACGGATCAGGCGGCGCAGGCGACTGAATTGGTCCAGTTAGCCCAACAACATCGGTGTGTCTTGCAAGTCGGCCACGTCGAACGGTTCAACCCGGTTTTCAAATACCTCGAAAAGGTGGCCACCGAACCCCGCTTCATCGAGACCCACCGTCTCTCCCCCTACCCGGCCCGAAGCACCGACATCGGGGTGGTGCTCGACCTGATGATCCATGATCTGGATGTGGTGCTGGCGTTCGTAAAATCACCGGTGATCCGGGTCGATGCGGTCGGCATCCCGGTGCTCAGCCAGTCGGAGGACATCGCCAATGCACGGCTCCGTTTTGCCAACGGTTGCGTCGCCAACCTCACCGTCAGCCGGGTCAGCCCTGACCGAATGCGCAAGATCCGGGTCTTCAGCGGCGGGGCGATGACGAGTTACATCTCGCTCGATTACCGGGCGCAAGAGGGATTTATCTACCGCGTCGCCCGGGAAGATGAAGCCGAAAGCTCGTTGCTCAAGAAACTGCTCCGCGCCAAAGATTCCACCATCGTCAGCCAGTTCGGCGGCAAGAAAATCGTCCGTGAGCCGGTCCCCATCGCCAAGGAGGAACCCCTCAAGCTGGAGCTTCAGCACTTTGTCGAGTGCGTCCAAACGCACCGCACTCCGCTGGTCAGCGGCGAGTCGGCCAAACGGGCCCTGGATCTCGCGTTCGAGATCACCCGCCAAATCCAGGGCACCACCCCCATTCCTGCCTAACGGAAGCTACCGATGCGAAGGGAGTCAAAGGCGAAGCTCCGGGCGCTGCGGGAAAGTTTCACACGGTGAAACCCCTGACCTTCATGCTCATCGCCGGCGAACCCAGCGGCGACCTCCTCGCGTCCGAGTTGGTGAGGGCACTACGGGTCGAGTCCAGCGAAGCGGGATGGGGCTTGACCACGGACGCTCAACCGCTGAAAGCGGGCCTGGAGCCGCGGTTCATCGGGGCAGGCGGACCCCAGATGGCGGCGGCTGGGGTGGAATTGGCCTTCGACTTGACTGCCCACGCGGTGATCGGGGTGTCGGATGTGCTCAAGAACATCGGCAAGTTTCGCCGCCTGTTCCACGAACTTCTGAATTTGGCTGTGCAGCGCCAACCGGACGCAATCGTGTGCGTGGATTTCGGCGGGTTCAACCGCCGGTTCGGCCATGCGGCCAAAGCCTACACCCGCGCGCACCGGGGCTGGTTTCACGATTGGGACCCGAAACTCATTCAATTGGTCTCGCCGCAGGTCTGGGCCTCCCGCGCAGGCCGCGCCTACTCGATGGCCCGGGACTTTGACCTGCTCCTGAGCATCTTCCCATTTGAGAAGGCGTGGTACGCCCAGCGCGTGCCGGAATTCCGGGTCGAATTCGTCGGCCACCCGATGGTGGACCGATTTTCTCCCGCAACGGTCCCCTCCGCGGATCTTTCCCCCAGCGCGGTCCCGGCCTCGCCTCGCGTGGTGCTGCTCCCGGGCAGCCGTCCCGCCGAGCTGAGACGCCATCTGCCCGTCATGCTCGGCGCACTGACCCTGATCCGCGTCGCCTTTCCTCAAGTCACGGCCAGCATGGTTCTTCCCCATCAAAGGCTCCTCGATCAAGCCCAAGCCGTCGGCCTGCCTCCCGAGCTCCAGGCGCGCGTCGGCGGACTGGCCGCCGAGCTGGAGAGAGCGGATCTGGCGATTGCCAAAACCGGCACGACCACCATGGAATGCGCCTTCTTCGGTGTCCCCACCGTCGCGCTCTACAAAGAAACTCTGCTGACCTACCAGGTCGGCCGGCGCATTGTGAAAGTAAAGTATCTCTCAATGCCCAATATCCTGGCCGACGCCCCGATTTTCCCCGAGTTCATCCAGAACGCGGCCACGCCGGAGAATCTGGCCGGTGCGGCCATAGAACTGCTGCGCGACCCCCGCCGGCGCGCCGAAGTCAAAGTCCGGCTGGCCGGCATCGTCGCCTCGCTCGGCGGCCCAGGAGCGGCGCGGCGCGGGGCTCAGGCGATCATGCGTCTCCTCGGTTAGGCTGCCGACGACCCAACCGCGTGCCGAACTTCCGGCGTGACCTGTGCGCAGGCCTCGCTTAGGTTCTTGAGCCTGATGGATCGTGAAGTATTGGATCGATGGTGCGAGCGCGGCATTCTGGGATTGGTGCTGGGCATTCTCGTATCGATGCCCCTGGCGTTCGGCGGCCGCCCCCAGCTCCCGGCCGGGTGCTGGCTGGACTTTTGGCTGGTCGATCCGTTCTTGCTCGCTCAATGGCTGATGGTGCCGCTGCTGGTCCTCTGGCTGACGCGTATCTGGGCCGCCCCGAAGACACGTCTTTTGTGGCCCCCGGTTTGCTGGGCGGTCCTGGCCTTTGTCCTGTATGCGATCGCGCGCCACCAGACCGCGGATATCGAGTACGTCGCCCGCCAGGAGTTTATCCAGATTCTCGTCTATGCCTTCGTCTTCTTCGTGGTGGTGAACAACCTGCACCGCCAGGAGGCCATGCAGACCATCATCTTCACCCTCATCGCCGTTGCGATGGTGATCTCGTTCTACGCCTTTTACCAGTTTCTAACTGGATCGAACCGGGTTTGGTATATGCAAAAACCCTACCCCCATCGCGGCGCGGGGACCTTCATTTGTCCGAATCATCTGGGCGGGTTTCTGGAAATGCTGCTGCCGCTGGGGCTGGCCGGGGCGCTCGCGGGCCGGCACAAACCGATTGTGAAAGTCCTGCTGGGTTACGCGTCGCTGGTGATCCTGGCGGGCATCGCCGTAACGGTCTCGCGCGGCAGTTGGATTTCGACCATCCTCACGCTGGGGCTGTTCTTCCTGGTGCTGACCTCGCACCGGAGTCACCGCCTGCCGGCGATCCTGTTCCTGGTAGTGCTGGTGGGCGGGGCCGTGTTCCTGGTCCCCAAGAGCGAAACCTTCCAGACGCGCGCCAAGCAACTCTTCGTCCACGGCAAACTGGATGATGACGCTCGCTTCTCGCTTTGGCGGCCCGCCTGGCAGATCTGGCAGGATCAGCCGATCTGGGGTGCGGGCCCGGGGCATTTTGACTACCGCTTCCGCCAATACCGGCCCGAGGAGGTGCAAGCCCGAGCCGACCGAGCCCACAACGACTTCCTCAATCTCATGGCGGACTGGGGGCTGGCGGGCCTGGCCCTGGTCGCCTCCGCGTGGACCCTCGTGGGTCTGGGCGTGCGGAAAACCTGGGGTGTGGTCCGCAATACGGCCAGCGACCTGGGCGAACGCCAGAGCAGCACCCGGTTCGCTTTTGTTTTGGGATCCGCCCTGGGCCTGGCGGCCATCTTCTTCCACTCGGCGGTCGACTTTAACATGTACATTCCCGCCAACGCCTTGCTGGCCGTCACGCTCATGGCCTTGCTCACCTGCCACCTTCGCTTCGCCAGCGAACGCTATTGGGTCACCGCCAGAATGCCGCTCAAGCTGCTGCTCTCCGCCGTCATCATCGCCGGTGTGGCCTACCTCGGACCGCAGAGCCTCCGCCACGCGGCCGAGAATTTCTGGTTAGCGCGCGCCGCCCGGATCACCGACCCGGCCACCCCCGAGCGAGCTGAGTTTCTCCAACGAGCCTTCGCTCATGAACCCCAAAACTCCGAAACCGCTTATGCCATCGGCGAGGTCTTCCGCATTCTCAGCTCCGACGGTGGGGAGGACTACGCACAAACGGCCACCCGGGCCATGACGTGGTTTGACCGCGCCAAGAAGCTCAATCCCTGGGATGGCCGCAGTGACCTCGGAACGGGCTGGTGCCTGGACTGGCTGAACCGCGGAGCGGAATCGGGTCCCTATTTCAGCCGTGGGGAACAGCTCGATCCGAATGGTTACTACACCATGGACTGCATCGGCCTCCACTACGTGCAGCTTCGCAATTACGCGGCCGCCCGCCCCTGGTTCGAGCGATCCCTGGCCCTCTATTGGGTGGACAATCCCATCGCCCGGTCATACCTGGAGATCGTCGATCACAATCTCTTGACCGCCGCCACCAACTCTCTGCTGTCGGCCTTTGAAAACGGCGGTCTGGCCCAGCCCGCGGCCGGCTCGGCAAAATAAGCGCCGCCGAAGTCTCAGGACCGCTTGGTTCCCTGCCCCTTCGGGGTCTGGTTCGTGCTGGCGACCGCACCCTTCGGAGCCGCCTTCCGGGCTTTTTTGGGTTGCGGCGCGCCCTTGGTCGCCGGCTCGGCCGCCGGAGCGGTGGCCGCCGCCGGGGCCGGTCCAGAAACTGGTGCTGCCGACTTCGGGGCCGTTTTTTCGTGAATCGCCTGGCGCACCTGGTCCAGCTTCTCGTCGATGCCTTGCTTGGCCCTTTCCAATCCCTTTTGGCTGAGGTTGATGGTCTCTGCCAACAGTCCGCAACTCTTCTCGATCTTCTTCGAGTAGCTGCCCTCGGTCAGCTCGATTCCCTTGTTTTTCAGGAACCCGCTCAGATGTTGGTAAATTTCGCCTTTTTCAATTGCTTTCATAAAATCATCCATTCTGTCGCTTATACTCTCGCAGAAACCCCCACCCCGCGCAATTACACTTCCCCGCCGGGTTTGTAAGCCTCCGAAAAAAGGCTTTCCAATTCATGTCTGCGAGCGTAAAACCGTCTGCATCAGCTCATGGCCAGGCATGAGCCCGGCGTGAGCGCGACAACTCCAAATCAGTTGTGGTGTATATGAACGTTAACCTGCCTCAATACGTGGCCGGCGGAGACATCCACGCCGGAGATCGCGTCCGCTACGGGGAAAAATCCGCCGTCATCGCCTATGTGAGTGACGGCGACACCGGCGAGTTCTCGAGCGGTTACGCGGATTACTTTGGTTCCGAAGCGGGCATCATGCTGCGCGATGACGACGGCGAACACACCTTCCTGCCCGAGCCGAACGAAGAGCTCGAGTTCGTCTCCCGCTAAGCGCCACCCGACCCCGGGTCGCCGGGTACGCTGGCTTCATCGACCCGCCACCCCGGCCCCCGTTGACAGCGAACCGAAATAAATATTGACCGTGTTGGTATAACTTCCGCCACCCACATTCGGTTGGCCCTGCGGTCCAGTGTCGCGGGCGGAGTGGAATTTGTCGCCCATCGGCGGGATGGCTTCCAGAAAGGCCAAGCCCGCCTTCGGCAGGGACACCGCCGTTTTGGCCTGGAGATTGGCCGGAGGAAAATCCGGAACCAACACCTGTACAAACGACTCCTCGCTCTGTGGCAAGACCGTAAGGTCGCCCTCGGCGGTTTCGAGCCGTAACCAGCGTACCCCGCCAAAACAGCCTTTGAACTCGGGGTAAACCCAGTCGCTCCAACCCGCCACCGTGCGGTTGTAGGCATTCTCCCAGACGCCGAGTACCCCGCCGCGCAACCGGTTCTTCCACACCCGATAGGGTCCGACCCCGAGCCACTGCTTGCGCTTGACCAGTCCCTCGGGATAATCGAAGACCACGCCAAAATAATCTTGCAGCCCCGTGCAGTGGTAGACGCACGAGCATTGGACCCACCCATTGCCGCGCACCCGCCAGGTGACCGATTCCAAAGCCCCTTCGTACTGGGCGGAGAGGATCACCTCGCCCCCCTCAACGCGGTGCGTCAGGCCGGTGAGCGCCGCCGTGCCGACAGCTGGCCGTGGTCCATTGGTCAATGAGAACTCCTGGGTGCCGCGCCGCACCCCCGCCAGCATGCCGCTCTGCCGGTTAAAGCGGAGTGCCAACTCACCCGCTTTGACTTCCATCACCTCACCAGACTCCGTCACCGCCATCGGGTTGGCGCTGGGCGCCGCCAGAGCCTCGCGAAACCGGCCGATGGCGGGGAGCGGCCACACCCAGGTCCAGAGTTCCCGCCCCTCCGGGTCCGCCGCGCGCACCGCCAACGCATCCGCGGCCTTCCACTCGGCGGGTAAACGGATCTTCATCGGAGCTTCGTGTCCCGGCAGGATCGGTCCGGTCTTGACCACCCCGCCGGCCAACGGGGCAAAGCCGTCGCCCGCCCCGCCCGGTGGCGCAAACCGGCGAAGCTGCCAGGTTATTTTGCAATCCTTTGCGTCCGTGAAGCTGAACCGGTTTTCCACCACCAGGGACACCGTGCCATCGATGACCCGCAATCGTGGCTGCTCTCGTGCGGCGTACAACACACCGGAGGCGGCCCTGCCCCGTTCCGCCGCCTGGCCGCCCCGTTCCTGAAGCCGCACCACCAGTGGCGACCAAAGCTCCTTGAGGGTGAAGAAACTGGCTTCTTTCTGCCGGTAAGGCCCGAGGATGCCGTCGGGCGCCTTGTTGCCCGCCACATCGATCGTCCCGGTGTCCGGCCGCTTCAGCCCCTCGTCGAGCAGGGCCCAAACAAAACCGCCCCCCAGATACGGGCTCCGCCGCATCAGCTCCCAGTAATCCTCCATCCCCGCCCCGGCCCCGCCGTCGTACAAGCCGTGCAAGAACTCGGTGGGCATATAGATCGCTTTGGCCCCGTTCGTCAGGGCCGCTGCCTGGCCTTCGCTCTTCTGGTGAAACATCGGCTTGCCCTCGCACGCGGCCTTGGTGCCTTCGTAAGTGAGGTAGTGCGTGGTGTTCACCCCATTGAGTGTCGTCCAGGGATGGAGCACTCGCCGTTGCTGTGGGTCCCATTTCCCGAAGTCACTGTCCACCTCCGCGTTCCAGCCGCCTTCGTTCCCGTTGTCCCAGAACAGAATGCAGGGATGGTTCACATCGCGTTGCACCATCTCCTCAACCAGCCTTCTCCCGGTGGGGGTATCGTAGCGCGACTGCCACCCGGCCAATTCATCGAGGATATACAGCCCCAGTTCGTCGCACAGATCCAAAAACTGCTCATCCGGTGGGTAATGGGACATGCGGGCCGCGTTCATGTTCATCTCCTTCATCAGCCCGATATCGAGCCGGTGGACCGCCTCGCTCAGGCACCGGCCGGAATCCGGCCATGCCGAATGCCGATCCGCGCCTTTCAAAATCACCCGCTTGCCATTGACGTAGAGCCCATCGCCGTCGCGCACCTCCATGGTGCGGAACCCGAATCGCTGCGTCACTCGATGCAGCGCCTGGTTCCCGTGCCAAAGCGTGGTCTGTACCTGGTAGAGATTCGGACTCTCCGCCGTCCAAGTCCGGGGAGAACGGATCCGCGTCTGAAGNTTGGCCGCAGGGCCGGAGATCGGCNGCGTAAACGGGCGCCCGACCGGTTTCCCGTCCCCGCCGATGATTTGGGCCTCGACCACACAGCCCGGCTCGCCCGGGACAATACCGTCGGCGATTACGTCCATGGCAAACGAGCCATCCGCGCGGGCGTCGATCGCCACCCGCTGAATAAACCGCGCCGGCAGCGCCTCCAGGTAAACAGGGCGGAAGATGCCCCCGAATAGCCAGTAATCCCCCTGCCGTTCCGCGTGGTTGACCGACTCATTGGCCGAACGTTTGTGGACCACCACGTCGAGCCGGTTCGATCCTTCGAACTTGAGCAGCGACGACGTGACCTCGTAGCGAAACCGGTAGAAACTCCCCTGGTGGTCGGGCCCGGCGGACCGCCCGTTGATCTCGGCATGGGTATCCGTCATTGAGCCGTCGAAGACGAGAAATACCCGGCGCTGGGACCAGGCGAGCGGAACCTCGAAATCGTATTGATAGCGCCCCTGCTCTTCATACGTGCTGGCTGGCTCCGTCTGATAGTGGAGTTGGCCATACCCATAGAGCTCCCAGTTCGACGGCACCGGCAAATTCGTCCAATAGCCCGATTGTGGTCCGGCCGTGCAGAAGAACCGCCACGGCACCGGATCGTCCTTGCCGTGGCCGGAGAGAAATCGGCGCTCGGTTTCCTGAGCCTGACCGAAGCCAGGCCCAGCCAAAAGGAGAACCGCCCACCCGCCGATCAGAAAAAGACGCCGCGCTGCTTTCATGGGCCGCCATTGTGCCTGGCCCTCCTCCAGGTGCCAATGAGGAATTGGCCCCCCCGGGCGCCCGACCCAGATGATGCTCAGACTCGTCAGCGGGGAAATCAACGTGGTAGCGACCAGATCATGAGAGGGAGCATGCCCTGAGCACGAGACCCCTGGCTGAACTGGACGCCGCCATCAAAACTTGCCACTCTGCACTCATGACAACCGTTCCCGAATCCATGACTCCTGGCGGCAAAGCGGCCGAGACCGCGCCCAGCCAGCCCCGGCTCATGTCGATCGATGCGCTGCGCGGCTTCGATATGTTCTGGATCATTGGAGCCGATTCCCTGGTCACCGCCCTCCACCGCCTGACGCAAACGCGTCCCACGGAGTTCCTGGCCGACCAACTGGAGCACGCCACATGGGCCGGCTTCCATTTCTATGACCTCATTTTTCCACTCTTCGTCTTCATCGTCGGGGCCTCGCTGGTCTTCTCGTTGACAAAAGCGGTGGAGCGGGCGGGGCGGAAAGAGGCCCTCAAACGGCTGTTCACCCGAAGCGCCCTGCTATTCCTGGTTGCTCTTTTTTATTCCGGGGGTTTCACCAAACCGTGGCCCGACCTCCGCTTGCTGGGCGTCCTTAACCGTATCGCCCTGGCCTATTTCTTCGCCGGGCTGCTCTTCTGTTTCTTCCGTCCGCGCGCCCTGGTGGCCATCTGCCTGGGCCTCCTGGTCGGCTATTGGGGCTTAATGCGGTTCGTCCCCATCCGCGCCGTCCGACTCACCCGCCCCCAGATCGCCGAACTGGCTGAAAAAGCCGGCGACACCGCCGCCGCCAAATTCTACGGTGACCCCAAATCGCCGAATCCCTCCACCCTCGAAGACCGCGCCCCCTGGGCGGCCGCAGAGCGGTTGTTTTATGGCACCACGAATCGCATCTCGGGCCGATTCGAGGAGGGCCTCAACCTGGCCAACCATCTCGACTTTGAGTACCTGCCGGGGAAGAAATGGGATACCTTTTTCGACCCGGAGGGCTATCTCAGCACCCTGCCGGCCATCGCCACCTGCCTGCTGGGGGTGTTTGCCGGCTTGTTGCTTCGCCACCGAGAGGTCGCAGACGGGCGGAAGGTGGCCTGGCTACTGGGCGCGGGTGCCTTGGCCGCCATTTTGGGTTGGTGCTGGAGCCTGGAGTTCCCGGTGGTCAAGAAGATCTGGACCTCCTCGTTTGTGCTCGTCGCCGGAGGTTACAGTGCCATGCTGCTGGGCGCCTTCTACTGCCTGGTGGATGTCTGGCAGTTCCGCGCCTGGTGCCAACCGTTCGTTTGGATGGGCATGAACTCCATCACGATCTACCTGACCAAGAACATCCTGGGCGGCAGCTTTGGTCCCCTCGCCCTCCGGTTCGCCGGTGGCGACGTCAAGGCCTTCCTGGACACCCACGTCGCCCCGGGATTCGGAGACCTGACGGTCTCGACCATCGGCCTCCTCCTTGCCTTCTGGTTTGTCCATTTCCTCTATCGCCGGAAGATCTTCTTGCGGGTCTGAAGGGTCATATGGACCGATGGCAAATTCTCCTGGGGCTAGGCTTGGCGTGGTGCGCGGCCAACTCGGCGGCTGTGAGCGCGAGCGATGCCGTCCCGGTCGTCCGGTCCGCGGTGGCGATGGAAGCACTGGACATCGCGCCGGTCTGGGCGGGACATCCGGTTCGGTTTGCACTCCTGACTCACGCGCCGCTTCAATTCGTGGCCTTTTTTGACGCTGAGCGCCGACTCACGGTGGCGCAGCGCCGGTTAGATGAACACCAGTGGGCGTTCCGCCAGTTGCCGGACACCACCGGGTGGGACAGTCACAATTACCTCGCCCTGGCAGCAGACGACGACGGTTATTTGCATCTGAGCGGAGACATGCACGCCGTTCCATTAAAGTATTTCCGGACGGCAAAGCCGTGGGAGGCATCCACATTCGAGCGCGTGAGAGCCATGGTGGGCTCGAACGAACAGCGCGTGACTTACCCGCAGTTTTTTCGGGGACCAAACCAGGAGCTGGTGTTCACTTATCGCGATGGCGGCAGCGGCAACGGCAACCAGATCTATGATGTCTACGATCGGAACACCAAAGCCTGGAAACGCCTGTTCGACGGGCCGTTGACCGACGGCGAGGGGCGGCGAAACGCCTATTTCGATGGGCCGGTCAAGGGGCCGGACGGGTGGTTTCACCTGGCGTGGGTCTGGCGCGAATCGCCCGATGCCTCGAGCAACCATGATTTGAGTTACGCGCGCAGCCGGGATTTGGTGCACTGGGAGACCGGCGACGGCCAACCGCTCGCGCGGCCCATCTCGTTGAGCACTTCGGACATCGTGGATCCGGTCCCGCAGAAGGGCGGCCTCATCAACGGCAACGCCAAAATCGGCTTCGACCGGGAGGGGCGCGTGACCATCAGCTACCACAAATACGACGAGGCCGGCCAGACGCAGCCGTGGACCGCGCGGCTCGAACAGGGGAAATGGAAACATTATCAGATCACCGATTGGCCGTATCGCTGGGATTTCGGCGGGGGCGGCTCGCTGGTGTTTGCCATCGGGCTCGGTCCGGTGCACCGGGAAAACGACGGTCGGCTCACGCAGAGTTTTAGCCATGTCAAGTTCGGGAGCGGCACCTGGCTGATTGATCCCAAGACGCTCCAGGCCACGGGCCAGGTGCGACGCCAGGAGATGCCGCCGGAGTGGAGCCGGGTGGCCGGGTCGTTTCCCGGTTTGCGGGTCCGTTGGGCCAATGATACGGGAACCAGCGACCTGCCGGGCTGGGAATACCGATTGCGCTGGGAAACGCTGGAGGCCAATCGCGATCGTCCGCGCGAGGGTGCCCTCCCCCCGCCTTCCGCGTTGCGCCTCATCAAGATGCAGGCCAAGACCCCGTGAGGGCAACCTCAGAGAGCGCAGATAAAGGACGACGTTCTCCACTCCTTTCCCCTCAGGCGCCCTCGGCGCCCTCATTTGTCGGAAATTTTGACCGATCCTGCTTGACCTTTGGGCGAAATGGGGCAGAATGTCCGACTGAATTCAAGGCCTGGGATTGAAACCGCAACCCGCTGAGACCGGAGCACCCGGCGCGCGCTAGGTTTGGCGGCCAAAGACCCGGTTCACGGAAGATTTATGCAGCACATACGCAATATTGCTATTATCGCCCACGTCGACCACGGCAAGACGACGCTGGTGGATTGTCTCCTAAAGCAATCCGGGACGTTTCGCGCCAACCAAGCCATCTCCTCGGAGGAACGGATTATGGACTCCATGGACCTGGAGCGCGAGAAGGGCATCACGATTCGGGCCAAGAACGCCGCTTTCAAGTACAAGGACTACCACATCAATATCGTGGACACTCCCGGCCACGCCGATTTCGGGGGCGAGGTGGAGCGGATCATGAACATGATCGACGGGGTGCTGTTGGTGGTGGACGCCGCGGATGGTCCCCAGGCTCAGACCCGTTTTGTGCTGCGCAAGGCCCTGGAAGCCGGGGCCAAGCCAATCGTGGTCATCAACAAGATCGATCGCGACAACGCCATCCCGAGCAAGGTCCTCGACCTCGTATGGGATCTTTTCGTCTCGCTTCACGCCACCGACGAGCAGATGGACTTTCCTGTCATCTACGCGAGCGCCAAGGATGGGTATGCTAAAACGGACCTCAAGCACGTCACCGGCACCATGGAACCGCTGTTCGATGCCATCATCAAACATATCCCCCCGCCGCGGGCGCACGCCGGCGAGGGTTTCCGTCTGCTGGTTGCCAACCTCGACTATTCGGATTACCTGGGCCGGATCGCGTTTGGCAAGATCTACAGCGGCGTGGTGAAAATGGGGGATTCCTGCGTCTGTATTCACGGCGATGGCCGGAAGAGCACCGGGAAAATCACCGCCATCTTCCATTTCGAGGGTCTCAAACGCATTGAGGTTCAGGATGCGCACGCGGGCGACGTAGTCGGCTTGACGGGATTCGAGGATGTGTTCATCGGGGAGACCATCACCGATACGATGGACCGCCTGGCGCTGCCGTTCGTGCCCATTGACCCGCCTACGATCCAGATGCAGTTTGCCGTCAACGACAGCCCCCTGGCCGGCATTGACGGGCAACTGGTGACGGCCCGACACATCTGGGAGCGGCTCCAGAAGGAAGTGCGCACCAATGTCGCCCTCCGCATCGAGCAGACCGAAGCGCCCAACATCTTCAGTGTCAGCGGCCGTGGGGAGATGCAGATTGCCATTCTCGTCGAGCAGATGCGGCGCGAGGGGCATGAAGTGCTGGTTTCGCGTCCCGAGGTGATTTATCGCAAGGACGCCGAAGGCAACATCCTTGAGCCCATTGAATCACTGTTCCTGGAAATCCCCAAGGATGCCATGGGAGCGGTCATGGAGAACCTGGCGGGGCGCAAGGGGGAGATTACCAATATGCAGCATCATGGGGACCAGATCAGCATCGAGGCCCACATCCCGATGCGCGGCCTCATCGGCTTGGAAACTGACCTGGTCAACCAAACCCGCGGCCTTGGCGTCATGAGCCACCTGTTCTTCGAATACGGCCCGGACCGGGGGGACATCGTCGCCCGCAAGAACGGGTCGCTCGTCAGCATGGAGCAGGGTGAGGCGACCTCTTATGCGCTGAACATGATCCAGGAGCGCGGACGGCTCATGATCGAGCCTGGGGAGAAGGTCTACAAGGGGATGATCGTCGGCGAAAACGCCCGGGAAAACGACATTCCCGTCAACCCCTGCAAGGCCAAACACCTGACCAACATGCGCTCAGTCGGCGACGGCAAGGGCATCCAACTGGAACCGGCGTTGAAGCTCTCGCTGGAACGCGCCTTGGAATACATCGGGTCGGACGAGTATGTAGAAGCGACCCCCAAGAATCTGCGACTGCGCAAGAAGATCCTGGACGAGACCAAGCGCAAGCGGGCAGCGCAAACCCGCAAGACGGTCGCTGAACCAGCCAGTTAGCGCAGCGGGGCGCGCCCCCTCCGCAGGAGGGCGCGGCGGACCCGAGAGTTCTGTCGTCAACACCGTGGCTATAAGCCCGGTGGCGGAGGTTTTTCGGGGCGTTAAGCCGTTTTCAATGGTTTTGGCCGATTCGGGTAAGTGCTTGAACCAACTCACCGACGTCGTGCGTCTTTTTCAACAGGTTGAAGCCGCGGTGTCAATGAAGCGCCACTTAGCCAAGGTCTATCCGAGCTAAGGCTTGCCTGACGGGCCGGACGCTTTGAGCAACTGGGCCAGGCGGGCCTTGAACTGGTCTCCCGAGGGAAGGTTGGTCGGGGCGTGGCTCAGGAACAACTCGGCGTACTTGGCGACGGCGGCGTTATCCTGGCGGCGGCCGGCGATTTCCGCCAGACCGTACCAACCGTAATAGGCGTTGGTGGGGGATTGGGAGGCGAGCTCGAAATCTCGATGGGCGGCATTGAGGTCGCCCGCTTTGAGACAGACCCAGGCCCGGGCGAGGCGGGCTCGCTGCTGGTCGGGATCGATCGTCAAGAGCTTGGTCAAGACGGGAAGCGCCTCCGAATAATTAGTTAGCTCGAAGAGGGAAAAGCCTTTCAGGAACAGGCCGTCGGGGTTCCGGGGGCTGAGTTGGAGCGCTCGATTGGCTTCGGCCAGCGCGTTCGGGTAATCTGCGAGGTTGAGGAATTGGTCGGCGAGGCGCAGGGTGGTCTCGGCGTAGCCCGGGGCGAGCGTCTGGGCGCGGGCGAACTCGCGGATGGCTTGCCGGGGAAAGGCCGCCTCAGCGAACATCACGCCCAAACAGTAGCAGGAATTCGGTTCGTCAACTGGGCCGTCCACTGTCAACACCTGGTTCCAAGAACGACGTTTGCCCAGGCGGGTCTGGGTTCGCTCGGGGGACTCGATATGGGCGGGTTTGCGGGCTTGGAGGTCCTGGTTGAACTGGCGGTTGATGCCCGCGGCGGCACTGTCCGGGTTCAGTTGCAATGCCCACTCGAAGCAGTCCCCGGCCTCGGCGAGTCGGCCTGCGCGCTGCAATTCCACGCCCCAGACATCCAAGTCCAACGCGCACCAGGCCGAGAACACAGCCCACCAGGGATCGGGGTCCGAGACCGAAAAGGCGCTCTGTCGGAGGCGGCCCCAACGACCTGAGGCGCGAGGCCGCTCGGGAGGGTGAGCACGCCGGGCCAACTCCGGGAGGGAGTTACTCGCGAAGTCATGCCAGAAAGCCAGATTCTCGGCCAATCCCTGGGACGGTAAGCGCGGGTCCCCGATAGCATTGGTGCTCCGGAGGATGAGTTGATAGAACAAGGCCCTCGGCTGGACGGTGAAGGTTTCGCCCAGGAAACCAGAGACCGGCTTCAGGCAATAAACTGGCCTTGCCGCGGCCAGGCCCACCACCCAGGACGCCAGGGCCGTAGGATCTGCCAGGTCAGAGGCGCCCCGAGGGAGCAAGAGTGAGAGGTTGAAGCCGGGATGTCGGCGGCGCAAGAATTCGAAGTAGCCGGCATCGTGCGCCAGTGCAGAGGTGTCGACCCCCAGATAGGCGTTTTGCAGGCCTCGGCGAATGAGGGTCGTCTCAAAGCAGAACAGGTGGAACGGGTTGTCACTCAGGACCACGGCGCCGGGTGGAGGCAGACAGCGGTCGAGATTCGCCGCATAGATCGCCATGGGGCCATGTCGCTGCTGAAGAACCTGCGGCAGGTTCTTCAAGGGGAGGCCAATCGCCAGGGCGAGCAATGCGGTCCAAACGGCTGCGACCGGGCACCGGCGGAGCCACCGCCTCCAGCGGGGCGTAGGCCGCTGCGCCTCGGCGACGGGATCAGTGCCGAAAACGAGCAGGAGGTAGCCGGCATAGTATCCTGTCCCCAGCGCCGCCACGAAGTAAAGCGGCAGGCAGGGAACGCCAGCGATCAGCCGGCGGGGACTGAGGGGAAAGTCCATGGCTATCCACAAGCACATAGTCAGGAAGAAGGCGTGGATGAAATGGAAGGTGCCGGAGACCAGTTGGGCGGCCCCGCGAGCCCCTCCCACGAGCCGGCTCCACCGGAACGTCATGAACAGGGCGGGCAGCAGCGCCGGAAGACAGAGTATGAGGATCGAAGAGGGCGGCCAGTTCAGCAGCATCGTTTTGTAGGTCCGCAGGACCAGATGCAACGCCGGCCAGAATCGGGTCTGGGAAGTCGTCGACCAACTGGCGAGCGCTGGAGGCAAGAGAATGAGAGAGAGCCCGAGACCAAAAGTGACCGCTAGACCGGCCAAGCGCCGAGGGTTCAGCGGCTGCAGGGCTTGATGAAGGCGAGTGGTTAGCGGAGGCCCCGGAGCGCCGAATCCCTCCACCACGCGTTCAAGGAAGGGCAGTTCGAAGGGATTAGCGCGCGCGGCCCAAACGGCGCCGAGGGCCAGGAGTGGGGCGAAGGGCACCATGGCCCAGTTATTAGCGACGGCCAACCCGAGAACCGGGGCGAAGCGGGATAACCACACAGTGTTTCGGCCCGCCCTTAACTCGAGGAGGCAGCGAATCAACCAGGCGAACATGGCGAGGTTAATCATCTCACCTGTGGCGACCACCGAGTGATCCCAAAAGGTGGTTTGGAGGCCGCAAGCCAGCACTGCCAACAGGGGTGGGAGCCAGGCTTCACGGATCGCCAGCAACGGCAATTTGCCTGGTTGCCGAAGGCGCTGAGGGCCAGTCCGGTCATGCGGCAGGAGCACGACCGAGCGGGCGAGCCACGCCAAGCTGAGGGTGGCGGCCACGGCGGACAAGAGGTTCAGAGCCACAGGTATCCACGTCGCCGGCAACCCACGGAAGGGCCAGGTGACGAGGCAAGTCACCGGTCCGAACAGCTCTGGACGCCAGTTCAGGCCGCACGCATTCGCGACGGACGCCAAGCTCTCCGGGGAGACCCGGTGTTGGAGCGTGAGCAGATAGACGGCAAGCATCCCTCCCGCCAGCATCCAAGGCAGGACAAATCTCGTGAATCGAAGCGAACCGAGGTTTTCGCTTTCGTCAGGCATCGTACCGGCATTTCAGCACAGGGGAACTCGCAGCGCAAGGCGGAAAGGCAACACCCGAGCCGCTCGGTTGATGCGGATCATGCGGATCATGCGTTGACGCGGGGGAGGGGATAACGGAAGTTGAGGTGACGAACGCCCTGCCCTGGGAAAGAGCGAGGCTCGCAGATCGGTTTGTAGAATTGAAGAAAGACTCATTATGAGAAATCATCCATCGCTCCAGGTCTCACTGGTTCGAGGGGCATCCGGGCCGCTCGGGCGGCTCATCCCCGTGCTAGTGGTTGCCCTCGTGCTCTCGGGCGCCGTAGGGCAGGCCGCCAACCTGCTGGTCAATCCGAGCTTCGAGGCCAACAGCGGAAACGTAATCGCCAGTGGCTGGACCTATTTTTCGCCACCGCTGCCGGCCACACCTCCGAAGGACTACTGGGTTGAAGGTGCGGTTCCCGCCCATAGCGGGAGCTTGTATTGGAAGGAATGGGGGGCATTGTATCTGGCCGCGCCAACCAACAACGTGGCGGGACTCTACCAGGATTTCAGCAGCACTCCCGGCTCGACATATCAGGCCAGCGGTTGGTTTTACACTCGGAGCAGCGATCTGCTCGGGGCCGATTGCTCGGTCTGGCTCGAGGTCGCCTTTCTCGGTTCGAGCAGCAACCTGCTGGCCCTCTACAAATCGGACAGCTTCTCTGCCGCGGTCGGGTCGAACGCCTGGTTTTCATACCAAGTGAACCGAGCCTGCGACCTCTCATCGCCCGTTCCGACCGGGGATCCCTATTACACCACCTACGCGGTGACGGGAACTGTGAGCCAATTGGTGGCACCGCTCGGTACCCAGCGAGTGCGTTACCGATTCGCCTATCTACAGAACGGCAAAGAGGGGGGATCCTGCTATTTCGACGACGCGGTGCTCAACCAAGTAAGCGGGCCGATCCCCCCCGTCATCAACAACTTCTTCCCGCTGAATATGATCTTCGTCAACCCCAGCGACGGGATCACGTTCAACGTGAGTTCGCCAAGCGGCTTTACGATCAATAACACCGGCATTCAACTGGTGGTCAACGGCGTGGATGTGTCGGCGAACCTGGCGATCAGCGGCTCGGCGTCGAGCAAGACCGTCGCCTATTACGGACTCCAGTCGAACTTGGTTTACACGGCATCGGTGGCTGTGAGGGACGCGTTTAACCTGACCGCCAGTGCCAGCACCTACTTCGAAACCATGTGGGTGGGGGTTCCTCCCCTGCTCTATGTGTGGGAGGCTGAGGATTTCGATTTTACCAATGGGATGTATCTGGATTTGCCCACGCTCTGCGGCACGGCCGGGAGTCCGACCTGCTACTTCGGAAAGGTGGGGGTGGAGAATGTGGACGAATATAGCCTGGGCGGTGGCACTGCTCATTTGTACCGACCCGATGACCTGGTCGGCACAGTGGTATCAGGGGATTTTGCGCGGAAAGACCATTTCCTGGCCGGCGTGCAAGATTACCGGATCGATCCGTTCCAGGGCGGGGAATGGCTGAACTACACGCGCGACTGGTCGAACGGAACGTATTGGGTAATGGCCCGGCTGGCCACCGGCGAGGGACTGGCCGGCAGCCTGACGCTAAGCCAGGTCAACCCGGACACGAGCACTACCGCCCTGGGCACCTTCACGGTTTCCAGCGGCCGCGGCTGGAGCAGCTATGACAACGTCCTGCTCAAGGACGCCAACGGAGGCATCGCGAGCATCAACCTCAGCGGCAAGACCACGTTGCGGGTCACCAGCGGCGGCAACCTCCTGCCGGGATTTTTTATGCTGGCGGCCGCCCAGATCGACTTGCCGGTGATGAGCGGCCTGTACCCCGATGGAACGCAACCGTTTGAGTACACCAACGCGCTGACCTTCACGGTTACGACCACGGGAGCTACCTTCCCGGCCAACGGGATAAAACTCAGCCTGAACGGTACCGACGTGTCGTCGCGATTGGTGATCACGGGCCCGGGCGGGTCGAACCAGGTGGTCTACCCGGGACTGCTGCCCAACGCGATTTACACGGCGGTGGCCTCGATCACCAACTCCCTCGGCCACGGCATCCTGATCAGCAATCACTTCGATACGTTCAGCCAGAGCAACTACATGGTGGAGGCCGAAGATTTCGACTATGGCGGCGGACAATTTGTGAGTCCCTGGTGGCCCGACTGCTATCTTGGACTGGATGCGGCGACCAATATTGACTACCAGCACTCCTGGTATAGCGGCGAGCAGTTTCCGTATCGCGCGGCAGGCATTCCCGAGGAGTTCGCCCACGATTTTCTGCGCCAGTCGTTCATCGATATGGGGGCGGTTGATTACCACCTCGCGTGGTTCGGGCCGGGTGACTGGGCGGATTACACCCGCCTCTTTCCCGCGGGTACTTTCTTTGTTTATGCGCGATCCGCTGGTCTGGGAAGCAACACCATGTACCTCGACCAGGTGGTCAGTGGGGCGGGAACGGGCGGCCAAAGCACCAGCCGGCTCGGCAGGTGGACCTCGACGGGACTCAATAATCAAGCGCACGATTGGGTGCCCTTGACGGATGACGGCTTGGTGGCACCAGTAACACTGCGGCTGGGCGGCCAGACGACGGTGCGCCTCTCGACGCCCACCGGAGTTTGCTATCCGAGCTATTTCATGCTGGTTCCGGCTGCGGGGATCGCCGCCACGGCCACGAAATCCAGGTCTAATGCCAACATCTCTTTCCCGACTCAGGACGGGGTTCTGTATCGGGTGTTTTACCGTGATTCGTTGGCCACCGGCACGTGGACCCTGTTAAGCACCATCCTAGGCGACGGGTCAGTCAAGACCGCGAGCGACCCCTCGGTCGGGGCTCAGCGGTTTTACCGGATTGTAGCACCCTAGCTGAGGCCAAATTCTCCCGATGTTCGTGGGGTGCCCGTTGGCCACCCTCGAGGGCACGGGTTCGACCCCCATTCATGATGAGACCAAATTCCGATCGGAACAGCCGCGTGCTTGAACTCCTGGCGATGGCGGCAGTGTTGCAGGCGGCGGCGGCTCCCCTCCCCCCCTCCGGGCTGGTCAGCCGGGCGGGGGACCTCAGCATCGTGCTGCATTGGGATCGGAATTCGGAATCCAACCTGTCGGGTTACCGAGTTTACCGTTCTCTGACCAACACCGGCCCCTTCACGCTGCTCACCTCCAGTCTGGTGACCGCCCCTGGTTACTGCGATCTCGCCGTAAGTGACGGACAGACCAACTACTACCGGGTCACGGCGGTGGATTCGAGTTCGCAGGAAAGCCCGCCCTCGGCCCTGGCGGCCATGGCGAATGTCTTCGCCAGTGACGACGCGTTTCTGGACTACGTGCAGGAAACCAGTTTCGATTACTTTTGGTATGCGGGGAATCCGACCAACGGGTTGGTGCCCGACCGCAGTGCGACCGGGTCGGCGTGCAGCATTGCGGCGGTGGGGTTCGGATTGACGGCCATCGGGATCGGGATTGACCATGGGTGGATATCGCGCACGCAAGGGGTGGCCCGGGTGCTGACCACACTGATGACGTTTTTACAGGGGCCGCAGGGGCCCGGCTCGGCCGGGATCATCGGTTACAAGGGATGGTTCTACCATTTCCTCGACATAAACACCGGGCTGCGCACGGGCAGCAGCGAATTATCGTCCATTGATACCGCCTTGTTGCTAGCGGGGGTCCTGGACGCCAAGCAGTACTTCAACGGGACCAGCAGCGATGAAACGGCGATTCGGGCAGCAGCGGACGCCATCTTCGGGCGGGTGGATTGGAACTGGATGTCGCAAGGCACTGATGTTTTATCCATGGGCTGGCAGCCGCCCGGCCAGTTCCTAACAGCTAACTGGATCGGTTACGACGAGGGGATGATCCTCTATTGCCTGGGCCTGGGGGCGGCAACCAATCCCCTGCCCTCGTCGGCTTGGAGCCGATGGACCAGCGGTTACACCTGGGGAACCAACTATGGCCAGGCGTATGTGCAGTTCGCTCCGCTGTTCGGACACCAATACTCCCACTGCTGGATTGACTTCCGTCATATGGGCGACGCCTATATGAACAGCCACAGCACCACGTATTTCGAGAATTCGAGGCGGGCCAGCCTGGCTCAGCAGGCCTACTGCACGGCCAACCCCAACCACCAAGTGGCCTATAGCAGCAATGTGTGGGGATTGACCGCCTGTGACGGGCCCAGCGGGTATGCGGCGCGCGGGTTGCCTCCGGGTGGGTTGGATGATGGCACCATAGCCCCTACGGCCGCGGGGGGTTCCATCGCCTTCACCCCGGAAATCTCCGTGCCCACCCTGCGCTACTTCTACAGCCACTTCCGGTTGCACATTTGGACTGCCTACGGTTTTCGCGATGCGTTTAACCTGGGCCAGGGGTGGTATGACACCGACGAGCTGGGGATTGATCAGGGTCCCATCGTGATTATGATCGAGAACTACCGCACGCAGCGGGTGTGGCGGAGGTTTATGAAAAACGCCGAGCCGCAGCGGGGCTTGCAGCGGGCCGGATTTACGCCGTTATCGTTCATGGTGCCGCAGCTCCAAGCAGTGCCGGCCCAGAACAGTGTGGGCCTTGCCTGGGCGTCCCAAGCCAACCGTGCTTACCAAGTGGAGTACTCACCAGACCTCAATACCTGGTTCGCCCCGACAACGGGCGAGGTTCTCGCCTCAGGAACGGCGGCGAGCTGGACGGATACCGGACCACCCGGCACCTCAACGCTGCCGTTCAGCGCGGGGGAACGGTTCTACCGGGTGTTTCAGTTCGGTCCGCCCTGAGATTAAATTGGAGCCGCAGTTGAGGTTCGGGGCTAAATCCGGTGACATGATCGAAATAAAAACGCCGGGCAAAACAGCCCGGCTAGCCGACAGCCCTAAAAGGCCGCTCAAGACTTCAAAAGGAAGCCGCCAACGCGCCTAGTTGCGGCGACGGAGAAGAAAAGCACCCACTCCCAAGCTCAATAGGCTCAGAGTGCCCGGCTCGGGGATGACGATGTGTTGGAAGATTGCTTGGCCTCCATTCCCCGGATTTGAGGGATCATTCTGAACCTGGAGATATCCCCCAAGGGTACTGCCGTTTCCTATGCCAGCGCCTGGAGCAAAGTCGAATACAGGACTGGTAACCCCGTTGGCGGAAAACTGAAGCGCGTTGTCCCCATTCCCATCCATGAAGTAGCGCATCCCGAGGGTGATGGCGTCACCGGAATTGTAGGTCATTCCGTTGTTGGCGTTGAACGAGTAAAACGAGATGCCACCAAACTGGACTACCTCATGGCCATCGGTGTTCACAACGAACTGGATGTCGCCCTGCGAGGCGGTGCTGAAGAGAAACCCGGCCTCTTTGCGGGGGCTGATAGGAAAACCGAGCAGGGTAAGCGTGAAGGACGCGTTAAAGTAGTCGTTATTCTGGAACTGGTACGGCGCGGTACCGTTATTGGAGAACTGCCAGACATCGCGGTTGGCATAGCCGGTCGGGGCGCTTACACCGAACTCAGAGAGGGAAACAGCGCTGGGATACTGGTTGACGGGGAAGAAGGTAGCGCCAGGAACATCGTTGAAAACTCGCGGGGTGATCACGGCTGAATTGATGCTGGTTACCTGGGCCAAAGCCTCGGTGGCACACCCCAGAGCTAACCCCAACAACGCCGCACGCGAGACGCTGCACTTCGAGAAACATGTCATCTGGCCAAAAAACACCCGGTTCGAAGTTCTCATATTGAGGGAATTGTAGCAGTTAGCGCGCGGATGTCAACGCTGAACTCAAAAAAAGAAGGAACTTTTTCACGCGTTAGAGAGAGAAGCAACCGGCACACATCGGACTGAAAACGAACCCCTTCACCCCCTGGGACGACCATCGCACCCAAAGGCGCAAGCACACTAAAACGCCCGCCAATGGGCGGCGGATGGGCACGCTGCGACGCGAAGCTCGTAAAGCCAACGATGAGGTATGGCCGTCGCCCCTCCCAAGGACAGTCGAAGGTCCCTATGTCCGGGAGCGGGCGGAGTGAGGGCGCGGGAGGAAGGCTCCCGCGCTTGGCCGCCTCAGGGCGGCCAAGGTGGCAACCAGCGCCAGCCTGACTCAGGCCGCAACCCCGGTCCCAGCGCAGGTGGGGCAGGGTTCTGGGGCGTGGCGAATCAGGTGATAGATGTAATCCTTGAGCTTGGCTCGTCGCATTTTCATTTCTTCGATTTCCTGATCGGTAGCGAAATCGATTTCCTCCTCGATCCGGTAAATCTCGTCGTCGAGTCGATGATACTCATCGAAGACGTGCCGGAAATGGTCGTCCGAACCTTTGAGACGTTTGATGACGTCACGGTGTTCGGGGAACTCGCGGAGGATTGGATGATGCAGGTCCATGGGAGTAATCTCCTGTTTCATTGGGGTGGGGGGGGGTGAGGGGTTAGAGGCGATACGTTATCCGAGGGGGTCGCAGGCTCCGGCGT
>TBL_comb47_HYPODRAFT_10001950_pt1 | contig 26166 bp, 25 predicted proteins | sample TroBogypolimnion_40_FD_10682 | JGI IMG/M metagenome (IMG submission 10682)
TCGAAGCGGAATCAACAGCTTGACGAAAACCTGAAAAACCAGTCTTCTTTGCCCGGAGGGTGCAGCACTTTTCGAGCGCCACCCGCCGCACTTTTCAACCGCCGTTTACATGTGGTCTATTTCAATCCGGGCGACTTGGAATTCCCCATCGGATTGAATGTCATCGGCTCGGTAGCCCCAGATGACCGCCATCTCGTCGCCTCGGGCATTGTGGCGGCTTTCAAGGGCATCTGGCGCGACTCGTGGGGACCGCGACTCGAATACATTCTCTACAACGCGGCATCCGCGTTGTTAGAATGCCGGAATCAAACCCTGCTCGGCGTGAATCGCCTGCTGACCGATGAACACTACCGGGCCAAGGTGATCCGGCAGGTCAAAGACCCGTTCATCCGCGCGTTTTGGGCGGAGGAATACGAAAACTATGACGAGCGGTTCAAACGCGAGGCGATTGCGCCAATCCAAAATAAAATTGGCCAGTTCCTATTGAACCCCGTAGTGCGAAATATTTTGGGTCAGGTGAAAAATAAAGTGGACCTCCCGTTCGTGATGGATCACGGACGACTGTTTATCGCCAATCTGTCCAAGGGTCAGCTTGGACACGACAAGGCGAACCTGCTCGGGTCCCTGTTGGTGACGCAGTTTCAACTGGGCGCGATGGCGCGCGCCAACCGGCCGGAATCCGAACGCCGGGATTTTTACCTGTTCATTGACGAGTTTCAGAACTTCTCGACGGATGCCTTTGCATCCATTCTGGCGGAGGCGAGAAAATACCGGCTCTGCCTCACGTTGTCGCACCAATACATTGACCAGCTTTCCGAACCGATCCGGCAGGCCGTGTTCGGAAACGTCGGAACGTTGGTGGCTTTCCGCATCGGCTACACCGATGCGGAAGTGATGACCAAGGAATTTGGCAAAACCATTCCGGCGACGGCGCTGGCCGATTTGGACCAGTATGAAGCCGTGGTGAAATTGCTGGTGGGCGGCACGAACCGCGAACCGTTCCGGGCGCAGATGCTGCCGCCGCTGGAAAATCGCGTCGGGCGCAGGGACAAACTCATCTCATTGTCGCGTCAGCGGTTTGCCATGCCGCGTGCGAAAATTGAGGCGAAGTTGAGGAGATGGTTGGGAAAGGAACATATTCTAGACGGTGGTTAAGGTGCAAAATCGAATGAATTCATTGCATCCACAAAAATGTCTGGGGAGATAATTCAGCGCGAATCTAATTTGGAGATTTCAATCAACCGCGAACGGAAAGCCTCAACGATTTCGGCCAGCCACGCATTTTGAAAGCGTTTGCGGACGGTCAGGGCATAGTATTTTTCCGACAAGCCAGGAACTCGCTGCATGAATTTTATCTTGCTGGATTGCAGTTCCCGCTCGATGACGATTTTTGACACCAAGGCCAAGCCTTCGCCGGATAGCGCGAGCAGACGCAGCAGCGCCATGTCGTCCACTTCGGCGTGCACGAACGGCTCGATGCCGGCGTTGGCCAGAATCAGATCAAAATCCGCCCGCACGTCGCTTTGACGGCTGGGCAGGAAGAGCGGAACATCTTTTAGAAATTTCGGGAATTTCCCCGTGGAGAGCTTCATCTGCTTGCCGCCCACGAGGAACACCGGCACTTCGCCCAACCGATGATTGAAGACGGCAGACTCCTGATCGGCCCGCAGGGGAATGTTCGATAGCACCAAATCCACCTTGTGTTCCTGCAACTGCCGCGTCAGTTCGTCCAGCGCTCCCGCGACGACGACGACCTTCGTCCGCGTGTCGGCCAAAATAGGTTGGATGAAATCGAACTGAAGATTTTTTGAGAGCGGCCCGACCGCACCGATACGCAGGATTCTTTTTTGGGTTTCACCGGATTGCCGGAAGCGCGTGATTAACTCGTGGCCGGTAGTGAAAATGGTCTCGGCATGTTCCAGCGCCACGCGGCCGGCGTCGGTGAGATGAAGCTCGCGACCGCGCCGGTCGAACAGGGCTTCGCCCAGCCAGTCTTCCAGTTCCGCGAGCTGTTCGCTCAAGGTGGATTGCGAAATCTTCAGCTTCACTGCCGCGCGCGTAACGCTGCGATGGCGCGCGATCATCCAGAAATGCCGGAGGTGGTGGTAATTCAACCATTGCGGGTTTTCAAACGCCGAATTCATAGTATCGGAATAACCGAACGATAATATAGAAACAACCTATTTTTACGAATCCTTGTGAGTTGTTAAGGTTGGCGCACATGAAAATAATATTCATCAACCTCGGCCGGCTGCCAAACTGCGTCCATGTAACAATGCTCGTCGGCACTCTGCTGTCGGCCGGTTGCGCCACTACAGCACAAGTCCCGCCCACGACCAAGATGCAACAGTCGGCCATAACACCCGCACAAGCCTTGGAAAAACTGAAGGATGGCAATGCCCGCTTTGTCGCCGGGAAGCTGGAACACCGCGATTGGCCGAAGCAACGGGCGGCTACCGCCGCTGGGCAGTATCCATTTGCGGTCGTCTTGAGCTGTATTGATTCAAGGGTTTCGAGCGAGATCATATTCGACCAGGGCTTCGGCGAAATCTTCAACGCCCGCGTCGCCGGAAATATTTTGGATGATGAAATTCTCGGCAGCATGGAATTCGCCTGCAATGTGGCAGGCGCAAAACTCATCGCCGTCGTCGGCCACTCGCATTGCGGCGCGGTTAAAGGTGCGTGTAGCGGCGCAGAGCTTGGACACCTCACGGGTTTGCTCCACAAAATTCAACCGAGTGTGGCTGAGGCCAAACAGAAATTCCCGGGCGTCGCCGCGACCGACGGGAAGTTTATCGAGGAAGTTGCAGCGTTGAATGTTCACCACGTCATTCAGCAGATTCGCGAACAAAGCCCCGCGTTGCATGAACTGATTGATTCCGGCCAGGTCGGAATCGTCGGCGGCATCTACGACCTCGACTCCGGCAAAGTTCAATTCTTCAACCACGAAAACTATGCAAATTGATTTCATCCACGCACTGTCGGCAAACCTGCTGTCGCCCGCCGTTCTGTTCTTCGCGCTTGGTCTGGCGGCGGCGCTCATTAAGAGCGACTTGAAATTTCCCGAGGCGCTTTATGTGACGCTCACGATCTATCTGCTCACCGCGCTTGGCTTCAAAGGCGGCGTCGCCATCAGCGAAGCGGGCATCGCCAAAGTCATTCTGCCTGCGCTCGCGGCGATGTTGCTCGGCGCGTTGATCCCGCTGTGGACGTATCCGCTGCTGCGGTTTGGCGGCAAATTGCGACCGGTGGACGCGGCAGCCATCGCCGCGCATTACGGCTCGGTGAGCGCGGTGACCTTCATCACGGCCACAAATTATCTGAAAGGCATCAACGAGCCTTACGAAAATTATGCCACGGCATTTCTCGCCGTGATGGAATCGCCCGCCATCATCGTGGGCGTGCTGCTCGGCAAGATGACGCTCGACCGCCCAAGCTCCGTCTTCAACGGTTCGCTCAAAGGTGTCCTGCGTGAGGCCGTGTTCGGACGCAGCGTCGTTCTACTAGTCGGCGCGCTCATCGTTGGCGTGTTGTGCGGCAAGCCCGGCATGGACAAGGTTGAACCATTTTTCGTGACGCCGTTTCAAGGTGTGCTCGCGCTGTTCCTCCTGGAGATGGGCATGGTCGCGGGACAACGTCTGGGCGACTTGAGAAAAGTCGGCCCGTTCCTCGTAGCGTTTGGAATCGTCATGCCACTGCTTCACGGCTGCCTCGGAGTATTCATCGGCAAATATGTCGGCTTGAGCCTCGGCGGCACGACACTGCTCGGAGTGCTGGCGGCCAGCGCCAGTTACATCGCCGCACCCGCCGCGATGCGGCTTTCGTTGCCGGAAGCAAGCCCGGCACTTTACCTCACGCCGTCGCTGGCCATCACGTTTCCGTTCAACATCACTATTGGCATTCCGGTGTATTACGCGCTGGCAAAATATTTTCTACACTGAACCAGACCATTTCTATGAACACGCATCCCATGAAACTCGTCACCATCATCTGCGAAGCGCTCGCGCGCAAGCCGCTCAAAAAACTCCTCGCCGAAGCCGGCGCGCACGGCTACACGCTGTTTCCCGTCGAAGGTGACGGCAGCCAGGGCCGGCGCACGGCGGACATCCAGGAATTCGCCAACATCCAAGTCGAGGTCATCGTGCCGCCGGCGGTGGCGGAAACATTGCTGGCGCGATTGGAGAAGGAGTTCTTCGCCAAATTCGCGATGGTCGCCTACGAAACCGACATCCACGTGCTGCGCCGCGAAAAATTCTGAATTATGCACGAAACTTACGATTCAGAAACCAAACGCCAAGCCGGAGGAATAAATTATCCGGGGCGGCTGGGCATCATCGGCGGTGGACAACTTGCGCGCATGACGGCCATCGCCGCCCTGCCGCTCGGCGTGGAGGTCGTCGTGCTGGAACAAAATCCGTTCAGCCCGGCGGCGCGGCTCTCGCCGGATTCCATCGTCGGCGACTGGAGCGACCCGGAAACCTTGATGAAATTCGCCGAGCTTTGCGAAGTCATCACCATGGAAAATGAATTTGTGGACGCCAAGGCGCTGGAGGTTTTGGAGAGGGCCGGACACAAAGTTTTTCCCGACGCGGCGTGCATCGCAGTTACGCAGGACAAGTTCGCGCAAAAATCCGCTCTGCAAAATGCCGGTCTTGCCGTGCCGGGATTTTGCGCGGTCAACTCACCAGAACAAATCGTCGCCGCTGGAAATAATTGCGGCTGGCCAGTGATTTTGAAAACACGGCGGAACGGCTACGATGGCAAAGGTAATTTCACTCTTAAATCTGAAGCCGATGTCGCGGCCGGCTGGCGGGCTTTGGTCGGCGGGCAAACTGAATTGATGGTTGAGGCGTTTTTTCCATTCGTCAAAGAACTGGCGGTCATTGTCGCGCGGGGACGCGACGGCGCGACGGCGATTTATCCGGTCGTCGAGACGATTCAGCGCGATCATGTTTGCCACGCCGTAAAAGCGCCGGCGCAGATTCCTGACGACTTGGCAAAACACGCGGCGATGCTGGCCAAGCAGGCGGTCGATGCGGTCGGCGGCATTGGCAGTTTCGGCGTGGAAATGTTTTTGTCCGCGACCGGCGAATTCGCCATCAACGAACTCGCGCCGCGCGTTCACAATTCCGGCCATTACACGATTGAGGCTTGTGACTGTTCGCAGTTCGAGAATCACGTCCGCGCCGTGCTCGGCTGGCCGCTGGGCAATCCGCTGATGGTCGCGCCGGCGGCGGTGATGGTGAACCTGCTCGGAACGGGAAAAACTTCCGGCCAGCCGCGTGGCTTGGATGCGGCGCTACGGATGACCGGCGCGCGGGTGCATCTCTACGGAAAATTGACGAGCGCACCGGGCCGGAAAATGGGCCACATCACCGTGTTGGAAAATTCCGTCGAGGAAGCACAAGCCATCGCCGAGCGCGCGGCAAAGCAGATTTATTTTTGAAAAGAATTATGAAAGACAAAAATGTGCCGCTAGTCGGCATCATCATGGGCAGCGATTCGGACTGGCCTACGATGGAAGCGGCTTACAACGTCTGCTGCGAGTTCAAGATTCCGTGCGAGGTGCGCGTCGTTTCCGCGCATCGCACCCCGGACGACATGGCGCGTTACGCCAAGTCGGCAATCAAGCGCGGGTTGCGTGTCATCATCGCCGGCGCGGGCGGTGCAGCCCACCTGCCGGGCATGGTCGCGAGCCACACGCCTTTGCCGGTCATCGGCGTACCGGTGGAGAGCAAAAGTCTCAAGGGACTCGACTCACTATTGTCCATCGTGCAGATGCCGAGCGGCGTTCCCGTCGCCACAGTGGCAATTGGCGGGGCGATGAACGCCGGATTGCTCGCGGTTTCAATTCTCGGTGCTGGCGACGATAAAATTCGTTCGCAAATCATCTCATTCAAACGAAAACTCGCGGCCACATCACGGGAGCGTGATCGGAAACTTAGACTGACTTTGCATAAACAAACGGATTTTATTTCAACCAATTAACAGTTTTTCCCCTATGACTTTGATGCCCATGTTTCGCAGTTGTGATTGATCTTTTTTTCCGCAGCACGACACCCTGCTTGCCAGAACAAGCAATTCTACACGTCGTTTGATTTACTGAGATTACGTTCATGCTGGCTTGATGTCCCGCCTGCCACGCTTTGAGCGTGTTGCCACGGTTGCGCCCATCCAGTTGACGGAACGCGACCAAAAAATTATCCAGCTCATCCATCGGCATCGGTTTTTACGTTCCCATCAAATCATCGCTTTGATCGGCGGTAGCGCGCAACAGTTGTCCCGCCGGTTGCAATGGCTGTTTCATCACGGCTACTTGGAACGTCCACGTGCCCAGCTTCAATACTACGAACGCAGCGGTTCCCAAACTATCGCCTACGGGTTAGGAAATAAAAGTGGCTCATGGCTGCAACTCAATCCGGCGTCTTGGGGCGAAAAGAATCGTGCCATTGGTCGCATGTATCTGGCGCACGCGTTGTTGGTTTCTGATGTCATGGTGACGCTTGAACTCGCCTGCCGGCAGCATGGCATCCGGTTGATGCATGAAGATGAATTGAATCTGCCCGTCGAAGCACCGTTGCATTTGCGGGTGAAAATCCGTGATGGCACCAAGCTCGGCGTCATTCCCGACCGCGTGTTCGCGTTGGAATACGCAGATCAACATGGCTCGACACAACGTGTCTATTATTTCCTCGAAGCCGACCGAGGCACCATGCCCGTCGTCCGCGAAAAATTAGCGCAGTCCTCATTTTACCGGAAGCTGCTCGCCTACGAAGCAACCTGGGCCAACAAGGTTCACCAGCGGCATTTGGGCATCCCCCGCTTCCGGGTGCTGACCGTCACCACCAGCGCGGCACGCGTGAAGTCATTGCTCGATGCTTGTTCACGTTTGCAGCGCGGCCACGGGTTGTTTCTTTTTGCCGACCAGTCCGTAATGCAGCGCGATTTGCTCACCGCCGTCTGGCGGTGCGGCAAGGCCGCCGCCCTGGCGGCGCTCGTGGACTTGCCGGATCTGGCAATTTCACACGTCTCCTGATTTTTTCTGCGGGGCGTTAGCGTGGCCAGTGGAGACAGACCCACTTCCGGGCTGTCACGTTCATCTCAACCACAGGAGTATTATTATGGCAAAAACAGCGTTCGTTGACTTCAAGGCCGTCAAAGCGGCCATCAACATGGAGCAGGTGCTTCAACATTATGGCCTGCTCGAAAAATTCAAACGCGGCACGGACAGCCTCAATGGCCCGTGCCCCATCCACAAGGGCAGCAACCCGACGCAGTTCCGGGTGAGCCTCAGCAAGAACATCTGGAACTGTTTCAGCGAGTGCAAACGCGGTGGCAATGTGCTCGACTTCATCGCGGAGATGGAGAAAGTGAGCATCCATGCGGCGGCCTTGAAAGCCATCGAATGGTTCAACCTTGATGCCGAGGCCATGGCTGCCAACAGCGACAAGGGTGAGTCTGACGAAACCGATCGGTCGGCACCGGCACCCAAACCGGCAGTCAAGCTGGCATCGTCGCCAAAACCAACCCCAGCCCCGGCATCGGAAAGCAGCGTGCCAAACGCACCGCTAAAATTCCGGTTGGATAAACTGGAGCGTCAGCATCCGTATCTGACGGAGCAACGCGGCTTGACGCTGGAAACCATCGTGAATTTCGGCATCGGCTTTTGTGCCAAGGGCATGATGGCCGATCGCATCGCCATCCCAATTCACAACGTCAAAGGCGAGGTGGTCGCGTATGCGGGACGTTTCCCCGGCGAACCGCCCGAAGGCACTCCCAAATACAAGCTGCCACCGGGATTCAGAAAGTCGCAGGAGTTGTTCAACATTGATCGTGCGGTCAGGGAACCGGCAGATCAACCGCTGGTTATCGTCGAAGGATTCTTTGACGCCATGAAGCTGCACCAGCACGGCTGTCGCAACGTGGTTGCCCTTATGGGCAGCACCATGTCCGCGCCGCAGGAGGAATTGATCCGGCAGCACACCAACAGCCAGAGCCGCGTCATCGTCATGCTCGACGAAAACGAGGCGGGCCAGGCCGGGCGCGACGACATCGCGTGCCGCCTGTCAAAGTTCTGTTTCGTCCGGGTGCATCAGTTCCCCAAGCCGGACATGGAGCCAGAACATCTGACCGCCGAGGAAGTGCAGCAACTCTTTGGGGGCGTCCTGTAGCAGTATGCGGGACGCCGGCAAGGTTACGCCGCCATCGTCACGGTGGACGGACGCCCGCTCAATCCCCGGCTGGACTTGTGGAATCACAGTCCGACCGGGTTCGAGTGGGGATACGGCGGCAATGGTCCGGCGCAACTGGCGCTGGCGATACTGGCTGACCATTTAGGCGATGACGAACAGGCGTTCAACTTCCACCATCGTTTCAAATGGGCGGTGACCGCCGAGCTTCCCCGTCGTTCGTGGACGCTGACCAGTCAGCAGATTGATCAAGTGTTGCAAACATTGCGGGAGGCAGAGCAGACGCTGGAAAGTGTCGCATCATAAAATACAACCCCGACCATTTTGGCCGGGGCTTTTTTCTTGCCGGTTCCGGCAAGTTCGCACGTCTCCCCCGTTTCGCTGCCGTGTCCTATGCTTCACAACGGATTCAAAAGTTCAATTCAACCACACACCAGAAAGGAGATTCATCATGGATGTTCATTGCACCACCTGTGGCGAGCCGTGGGATGTCTATCACCTGCGGCACGACGCCATTTACGAAACTGACCTGTCCCACGCCGAGGCAAAGGCGTGGACGGAGTTGTCACCACAACTGAAATTGCTGGAGCGCTACCGCGAAAAATTCAAGGCCGCTGGCTACGAATTCGGCGGTTCGATTCTCAATGTCATGCGCTGTCCGGCCTGTCCCAAGGATGCCAAACCGGATCCCGACAAGGCGGCGATGAAAGCCGGCATTGTCGAACTGTTGGGCGATGACGAGGACGGCATCGCCGCCACCATGGAGGACTTCGGCTTATGAAAAGGCATCCTCCGCCGAACAGTAAAAACGGGACGCACGATCCCAATCAAGATGAGTTCAGCATCATCTGGGAGCTGTCATCGTATCCATTCAAGTTGCGCGCCGGGGACGTTTTCAAATTCAACGATCGTCTCTGTCGCGTCCTCCGCGTTAATTATAGTTCGGCGGTCGTCATCATGAACCGGCCCGTGCGTGAGTTCAAAACCAGGTTCGACAAGCCGGTGAAGTTTCAACCGCCGCCGCAGCAGTTTTACATCTCACCCAATTCCGAAGTGGCGATTCTTAACCGCAAGGCCAAAGGGTAACCCCAAGGCGATTCATTGAATCGCCTTTTTTATTGGCTGACCGGTTCAGTTGGTGGAACAGACAAACGCTGCATCCAGAGCCGGGCCAGTGGGTGGAAATCTTTTTGGTCACCCGCCCGCAAGGCCGACAAATAAATTTCGGTTTCCGCTTTGTCTCTCGGCACCAGTTGCACGGGCGGCAGTTTCAATCGGCGTAGTAATTCCCAAAGCCAGAGCCGCACCAACCGCCCGTTGAAATCGGCAAAGGGATGGATGGTCAACAGCCGGGACTCGGCAAAGGCCAGGGTGTCTGGCAACAATTCAAATTGGACCAGCCCGGCCAGCCGTGCCTGCAAATCCAGACTATATTCTCGCATCTGGAGCGGCACCAGATGGGGTGGCGGCGGTTCATGCAAGCCAACGCGAACGGAAATCGAACGCCAGTTGCCGGCCCATTCCGGCACCAAGTCGCCACAAAAATCCCGGTGCAGGGTGCGGATCAGATTTTCATCCAGCGGCGAAGCCGCGTAGTCCCCGGCTTCAATGCGTTCCTGAATGCGCAGCACGCGTTCAGCCAGCAAGGGGGCTAATTCCGAGTAACGGAGGATTCCCCGGCTGGTTTCAAGCCAGCGGGTGGAGTGGGCGGATGGAGCTTCGTCAGCCATGCAAGGTCAACGGGTTCACCTTCAAAAGCCATGCTGTCAGCCACCTGTTTAGGAATGGCCTGCCAGCGCAACTGTTGTTGCGTGCCGGCTGACAATGATTGCCAGCGTTGAATGGCTTCGACATAACCCATGCAAGGAAAATAGCCGCATCGGCTGGTTTATCAAACACAATCCTTGCCGGTTCCGGCAAGTCCTCACGTCTCCCGTAAGACAGCGTGCAATCATAGGCTTCAAGGCGGGTTCACAAGTTCCCTTCAACACTCAACCAAAGGAGATTCATCATGGCAGTTCAATCGTTTCAACTCGGTCGCGTGGTCATCACGCCCAATGCGCTTGACCAACTCTCGCCCGCTGACATCCAACGCGGGTTGCAGAGACATCAGGCGGGCGACTGGGGCGAATTGGATGAGCATGACCGGCAGGAAAACGACACCGCCCTGCGCACGGGGTCGCGTTTGCTCTCGGCCTATCGCGCCGCCAGTGGCGTCATCTTCTGGATCATCAGCGAGGCTGACCGGAGCGCAACTAATGTGGAGCTCCACATTAGTTGCGTTATGTTGAGTCTTCAATAATGTTGAGTTGCGATGGATTCCCCCAGTTCCCCAATGCTTCGGCGTTGGGGAACTTAACATTTTTGAAGACGCTTGCCGGAGTTCATGCTGGTTCCCGGCATGAAAACTATAACTACACTCGTTCAAGTTCGCCCTCGGGATCATAATCTTTATCGCCAGCTTCCGATTTTTGGATGCTTGCTCGATGATTTTGTCCCTTGGGCTTTCGGTCGTGGCTACACGATATACACCGTCTACCTCCAACTGGATTCCGTTCGACATGCGTCAGCATGGTTTTGGCGGAGGGGCCGGCGATCCATCGCGGAGTTGACCACAGATGATCTGGCGGCCGCACAGCACTTCTTTTTCACGCGCCGCCGCGATCCGCGTTACGCCTGTGGCCTGAAAACATTCAGTGATTTTTTACAGGCACACGGATGCCTCAAGCCTGGCCGCCCCAAACCACTCACCCGTTCCGAACAAGAGGTGTCTCACTTTATGGAGTATCTGCGCAGGGATCGCGGGGCGGCTGCGAGTTCCTGCGACACCTATCAACGTCAGGTGCGGCACTTCCTAAAGTTCCTTGGCTTCGAACGCCATAATACGGTGATCAAGACGCTCACGCTGGCAACCGTGCATCAGTATCTATGCGGTTTCTCGGGGCAATATCAGCGTAAAACCATGCAGCGTGTCGTTGGATCGGTGCGTGGGTTTTTGCGCTATGAGTTTATGCGGGGTGTTCTTGAACGCCCGCTGCATGAGCAGATCGACACGGTTCGCACCTATCAGGATGAACACCTGCCGTATCCGGTGCAATGGTCAGAACTACAGCAACTGCTGCGGGGCATTGACCGCTCCACCCCGCTCGGATTGCGCCATTACGCCGTCTTGCTTCTCGCTGCCACCTATGGGTTGCGCGCGTCGGACGTGGCGAACCTAACCATGGACGATATTGATTGGAGTAAACGCTCGATCCAGATTATTCAATGCAAGACGCGGCAACCGCTCTCGCTGCCGCTGACCGATGAGGTTGGAGCCGCCGTGGCTGACTATCTTCGCCGAGCACGCCCAAGTTCATCATGCCGCCAGATATTCTTACGTCGGCATGCCCCCTTCGCCCCGCTCAGTCTTTCGGGCATGTCGAACACGTTGCGTAATGCTTGTCAGACTGCCGATGTCACTTTGAAGGCCACCGGCTTTCGGTGTCTGCGGCACGCCCTCGCGTTACGATTGCTACGGCAAGGAGCCTCGGTCAAAGACATCGGTGACATCTTTGGCCATCGCTGCACGCTTTCAACCGCTACCTATCTCCGCTTGAACGTCGAGGATCTGCGGCCAGTGGCCTTGCCGGTTCCCAGCCAAAACAAGAGCGAGGTGTTGCGGCCACCGCCGGTTCCTGGTTCGTCGACGCGCTGGCGCAGTGGTGCGCGGACGGCTCCGCTGGATTGGGGTTGTCTCAGTTTCTTAAAAAAGCCCATGGCGGATTATCTGGCGATCCAGCGGACGCTGGGCCGCGACTATAAAACGCCAGAGCGCACCTTGCGTGGACTCGACTTCTTCTTGGTCAGTCGTTATCCAAAGGCCAGAAGTTTTACCGCCCCGATGTTCGCGGATTGGGCGGCCGGTCTGCACCAACTCTGTCCCACCACGGCCCGGATGCGCATGTTGGATGTGCGAAAGTTTTGCCGCCACGTCGCGCGTTCTCATTCAGAGATGTTCATCCCTGACTTAAGAACCTTCCCGAAGGAGTTGCCGCATCAAGCCCCTTATCTTCTTTCCGAGTCGGAAGTGGCGCGACTGTTGGCCGCCACCACTGCGATCCGTGCCACACGCAATAAGCCCCTGCATCCGCAAACTCTCCGGCTGGCGTTTCTGTTGTTGTTCTGTTGCGGGCTCCGGCACGGCGAAGTTCTCAAGCTGCGGCTAACGGACATCGACACCGAAACAATGGTGTTGCGGATAAACGAAACCAAATTTTACAAATCACGACTCGTGCCGCTCTCGCCCTCGGTGGCTGATGAACTTCGGCAGTATCTCGCGCAACGCCGCCAAACCAACATGCCGATGGAACCGACTGCACCGCTGGTCTGGAACGGATACCCTCGCCGCAATGGGCAGGTATTTGCAGTGACTTCCGCACCGTTCTGGGCCAACTGGCAACACGTCTGCCGTTGCGCCCAAGTGTTTAACCATCATGGCCGACCGCCACGGATTCACGACCTGCGCCACAGTTTCGCCGTGGAAGCGTTGCGCCGCGCATACAGCACCGGTCAGAACGCTCAAGTTGTGTTGCCGCGTTTGGCGCGTTACATGGGGCACGCTGGGATCCAGTTCACCCACTACTACCTGAAGTTCACCGAACCTTTGCGCTGCGTTGCCAGCGACCGCTTCCGTCACCACTTAGCGGCTGCCGTGCTGCCCATAACTGCGCCCAAGGCAGGAGGTGTGTTATGAATAATTCAAATGTGCTGGCGTTGGCCGTCCGCCGCTTTCTGGGTGATTACCTGCCGCATCAACGCGCTTTTAGCACCCACACCATTCGGAGTTACCGCGACAGTCTCAAACTGCTGCTTCAGTTTGCCGCCGGGTCAAAGCGGCGCGTCGCTGATCTCACGGTCGGCGATCTGATGCCGGAAAAAATCATCGCCTTCCTCGACAGCCTTGAACAGCGTCGCGGCAATGACGGCGCCACCCGCAACGTGCGATTGAGTGCCATCCATAGCTTCTTCGATTACCTCGGAGCCGGGTGGCCCGAGCATCTGGATCAAGCCCGGCGTGTGTTGGCCATCACGTTCAAACGCACCGACCATCGCACCATTGATTACTTGGAAGCTGAAGAGTTGCGCACGCTGCTGGAGCAAATGGATCGGCGCACGGTCTGGGGACGGCGTGATTATGTGTTGCTGGCACTCATGTTCAACACCGGGGCGCGCGTCCAGGAAGTCGTCGCGCTTCAGACGACTGATCTGCGACTGACGTCACCACCCAGCGTGAAGTTTTTCGGCAAAGGCCGGCGAGAGCGGATTTGTCCGCTTTGGCCTGAGACGGCCCGACTGTTGCAGCAACACATCGCGGACACCGGACTGGATACCCAGTCTGATCAAACTTTATTCCGCAACCATCGCGGCGGCCCATTAACCCGCTTCGGTGCGCGCTTGATCCTTCAGCGGCATGTGACGCGGGCTGTTGTGGTGTTGCCAGCGCTGAAACACAAACGCATCCACCCGCACAGTCTCCGGCACAGCACCGCTGTGCACTTGCTTAAATCAGGCGTGGATCTCAGCACCATCGCCCACTGGCTGGGACACACGAGCATCAACACCACGCACAAATACGTCACTATTGATTTGGCGGCCAAACGTGCGGCCATCGCCAAAGCGGAACCCGTTACGAAGTCAAAACGGTTGCCACGCTGGCGAACCGACAACGACCTGTTGACCTGGTTGGAATCGCTGTGAGGCAGATTTAATCGTCATCAAAAATGTTAAGTTCCCCAACGCCGAAGCCTTGGGGAACTGGGGGAATCTATCTCAACTCAACATTTTTGAAGACTCAACATAACGCAACGACCCTGCTGATGCCGGACGACTATTGACCGCTACACACAGGCGACCCCATCGGGTCGCCTATTTTATTTGCCCGTTCTGACAAGTCCGCACGTCTGCCCGGAAATGGCGCGAGGCCATACGCTTCAACTTGAGTTCACAGAGTTCGTTCACAAACAACACCACAACCGAAAGGAAAAATATGAATGCAGTTATCGAAGCTCCACACCGGGTCTCGTTGTATTACCGCGAGGGATCATCGGACAAGGTCTATCAGGCGGCGATTGAAGCGGCGGGCAATGGCTTTGTCGTCAATTTCGCTTACGGGCGGCGAGGCGCAACGCTAACGACGGGAACAAAAACTTCTGCGCCGGTGGATTACGATATGGCACAGCAAATCTTCACCAAACTCGTTCGGGAGAAGAAAGCCAAAGGTTATCACGAGGGCGAAGATGGCACACCCTATCAGCACACGGACAAACAGGTGTCGGGAATTTTGCCCCAATTGCTGAATTCCATCGAGGAATCCGAAGTGAAATTGCTCCTGTGTGATGACAATTATTGCGCGCAGGAAAAATTCGACGGGCGCCACCTATTGGTTCGCAAGCAGGACGAACACATCGAAGGGATTAATAAAAAAGGACTGCTGGTGGGTTTGCCGGCATCCGTGGCTGGGGATCTACGCCATCTGCCTGGCAGCTTCATCCCCGATGGTGAATCCATCGGGGATGATTATCACGCTTTCGACCTGCTCGAACACAACGGCGAAAACCTACGGCCACTGGAGTATCGAGTGCGTCTCGAACAGTTGGTGAATCTGTTACTGGCCAATTCGCGGCACTCGCATGTCCGGCTGGTGGAGACCGCGTTCACGACCCAGCAGAAGACCGAACTGTGGCAGCGATTGCGGCGGGAGAATCGTGAAGGCATAGTGTTCAAGCGATTGGATGCGGCTTACACACCGGGCAGGCCGAACAGCGGCGGACCGCAATTGAAGTTTAAGTTTGTCGCCACGTTGTCGGCGGTGGTCGCCAAGATCAACGCCAAACGCAGCGTGGAACTCAGCCTGTTCAAGGGGCGCAGTTTGGTTTCCTGCGGCAATGTCACCATCCCGGCCAACCATGAAATCCCGCCCGTTGGTGCCATCGTGGAGGCTCGTTACCTCTACGCCGCCAAGGAAAGCGGCGTGCTGTATCAGCCGGTTTATCTCGGCCCGCGTGATGACGTTGAACCGGGCGAATGCCTGGTGTCGCAACTGAAATTCAAGGCGGAGTAAGGCCCATTCAGCTGGTCACACCCAACGCGTGTGACCGGTTTTTATTTGCCGGTTCTGGCAAATCCACACGTCTCCCCGGAGCTGGCGCGGAGACATACGCTTCACCTTGGAACCACAGGGTTCATTCACAAACAAATAACCACAGGAAAAATTATGAATAGCAAATCGTATGATCGTATCACCGAACGCATCGTGTCCCTGCTGACGCAAGGCACCGTGCCCTGGCACAAACCGTGGCAGGTCAAGACCGGGTTGCCCCGCAACCTCGTCTCGCAGAAACCGTATCGCGGCATCAATGTGTTCCTGCTCATGGCCATGAACTACGAATCACCGCACTGGCTCACGCTCCGGCAGGCCAACCTGCTGGGCGGCCAGATCAAGCCGGGCGAAAAGTCCTGTCCGGTCGTGTTCTGGAAACCGATGAACGTGAAAGACAAGGAAACCAAGGAGGAAAAGAAAATCCCGTTCCTGCGCCTGTATCACGTCTTCAATGTCGCGCAATGCACCGGCTTGAAAAACACTCCACCGGCGGATGATTCCGCGTTTGTTCAGACTCTGCCGGCGGAGATCGTGTCGAGGATGCCACAGCCGCCGACCATCAAACACGGCATGAATGCCGCATACTATTCCCCGGCGAATGATCTCATCGGCATGCCGGACCACGAACGGTTCGATGCCGAAGACAATTATCACGCCACGCTCTTTCACGAGCTGGTGCATTCGACCGGGCATGAAAAACGGTTGAAACGCGCCGGCATCATGGAGCGTAAAGGCTTTGATTCCGAACCTTACGGCAAGGAGGAATTGATTGCCGAGATGGGCAGCGCGTTTCTGTGCGGTTACGCCGGCATCGTGGATCGGACCATCAACAGTTCCGCCGCCTATCTCGAAGGCTGGTTGAAACAGTTGAAGCAGGACCGGACGCTGATCGTCCACGCAGCGGCGCAGGCGCAGAAGGCGGCGGATTTCATCCTCGGCCATACACCGGAAAATCAGGCGGACACCATCATCCCCAAAATCAAGGTGCCGTCCAAGCGGACGGAGGTGATGGCGTGAAAGCGATTCATCCGCAGGAGTTCAAGGTGATGTCTCTGCGGGAATGTCCGGTGCCGGCTGACCTGCTTGTGTGCGAGACGCCCGAACAGGCTTCCGCTTACTGGCGGTTGCACATCGAAACCCATCCGTATTTCAACCCGGAATGCGAATGCTTCATCGTGCTGTTCCTGAACACGCGCAAGCGGGTGCGGACGGCAAACCATTTTTCGTCAATTCACCGGAACTAGCGGGTGCAGCGGAAAAGAAAATCGCCAAGCCTTTGTTTGCCGCCGTCGTTCGCATCTTGATTTGTGCCGGAGAGCGTGAGCGGATGTTGCAATTGGCGCGTGATCTTGCCGGATCGTTGCGAGTGTTCGACCATCCCCAGGGCAACGAACTAATTCCCCTTCGTAACGATGATTATCCATTCGAGGAGCACATTGAAGATGTGTTGTGCCGCCAGACACGACGCTCTGGGATGATTTTGAACAGCGACGAGCTGATTGGCTTTGTCCATCTGCCTGCAAGCGCCGTCCGCTCACCCGCTTTTCAACGGCAAGCGATCAAATCCAAGGCGGCCCCGGCCATTGTCCAGCAACGACACGGCTTGTTGCTTGGAAACAATACGCACGCTGGCGAGATGGTTGAAGTCCGGTTGTCACCCGAACAGCGGGTGCATCACACGCATATCATCGGGGCCAGCGGCACCGGCAAAAGCACGCTACTTTTCAACCTCATCCAGCAGGACATTCAAAACGGCGAAGGCGTCGCCGTGCTTGACCCGCATGGTGATTTGATTGACCGCATTCTGAGCATCATTCCGCCAGAGCGGATTGAGGATGTGATTTTGGTTAACCCAGCGGATGGCCAATTTTCAATCGGATTCAATATTCTGTCTGCACATAGCGACCTTGAGAAAAATCTATTGGCCTCTGACTTGATTGCCGTCTTCCAGCGATTGAGCACGTCATGGGGCGACCAGATGAATAGCGTTTTGCAAAACGCCATTCTCTCGTTTCTGGAAAGTGACCGGCGTGGCACCATCGCCGACTTGCGCCGGTTTCTGATTGAAACACCGTTTCGGAATGAATTCCTGAAATCAGTCAAAGATTCCGAAGTTGTATATTACTGGCAGAAAAGTTTCCCGCACCTGTCCGGCAACAAATCCATCGGCTCGATTCTCACCCGGCTCGATTCGTTCCTTGCTCAAAAACCCATCCGTCACATGGTATCGCAGCCGGAGAACAAGTTGGACTTCGCACATATCATGGACTCCGGCAAAATCTTTCTGGCGAAATTGCCGGAGGGACTTTTAGGCCGAGAAAATTCACATCTGCTTGGCACGCTCTTGGTGTCCAAGTTCCAGCAGATCGCCATGAGCCGACAGGCGCAGCAGATCAGCGCACGGCGTGACTACTGGATTTACATTGATGAATTCGCCAATTTCATCACGCCGAGCATGGCGGAGATTTTGTCAGGCGCGCGCAAGTATCGCATCGGCCTGACACTGGCGCATCACGAGTTGCACCAGTTGCAGCGTAGCCCCGAAGTGGCAAGCGCAGTAATGACGCATCCTTACACGCGGATTGTTTTCCGCGTCGGTGATGACGATGCCAAAAAATTAGGCGAAGGCTTTTCGGTTTTTGAAGCAAAAGATTTGCGGAATCTGGAAAACGGGCAGGCCGTGTGTCGGGTTGAACGCAGTGATTTTGATTTCAATCTCACCGTTCCGTTGCCGGATGCGGTGGACGAGGCAGCCGCCGCCACACGACGGCAGGAAGTCATAACGTGTTCGAGAAATAAATATGGCACAGCAAGGGCGGACGTAGAGGCGATGCTGGCGAAATCGCGTGAGAGTGTGCCACTGGGTGAACCGCCTCCCGCCCAGCCATCCAAGCCTTTTGCGGCACCGCCGAAAGCCGCCGAAGTTCCGAAGGAGGTAGAGCCGCAGCCGGTTACTGAAATACCACCGCCAGTGGTTGCGGAAATTCCAAAACCAAAGCCGGAACCGCCAGCCGTCAAACACGAACTGCCTCGCGATTTAGGCCGAGGCGGAGCGCAACACCAGGCCATTCAGAAGCGCATCAAAGAAGCGGCGGAAGGGCTTGGCTTCCGCAGCGTGATTGAAAAACCGGTGCTGGACGGCCAAGGCAGCGTGGATTTGTGGTTGGAACGCCCCGGCCAGACGATTGCTTGCGAAATTTCCATTTCAACAACCATTGACCATGAGGTCGGCAATGCCGTGAAATGCTTGAAGGCGGGAATTCTGAAAGTGGCGATGATTTGCTTGGACGAGGAACGCTTGCGAAAAATCGCCGCCGCCGTTTCTGGCAGTCTAGGCGCGGAACTGGTAGCAAGGGTAGAATATTTTCATCCCGATCAATTTATTGCTCATCTAAAAACGATACCTGCGGAAATTCCGAAAGAACAAATCACCGTGCGACGCGGGTATAAAATCAAGCGGAATGTCTCAGATCTCTCAACGGAGCAGCAAAAAGAAAAGGAAGCCGCCGCCATTCGCGCGATTGCCGATTCGATGCGAAAGCAGTGATTATTTGCGTTTCAGAAAAAACACAGGGCCGATGACGTTGAACGTCGAATAGGTCTCGATCATCCGCATCCGCAGCTTCGTTAGCCCTTGATCTGGCGATTCTTCGGCGTGGAAAATGGATGTTTGGGAAACCTTCATGTCGCGGGCAGCTTGTGCGCGAGTCTTGCCCGCTTCTTCGCGGAAGCGTTTGGCAAGAGCGGCAAGTTTGGTTTCGGCAAACGATTGGTGCGACATGAATGAAATTTTAGGAAGTATAGGTGATTAAGCTACACATTTTTCTTGCTTTCGGGTCGTGATTTTTGATATGAAGTAGTGCTATGAGGGAAAATAGTGCCATAAAAAAGCGAGTGGGTATCTGGATTCGAGTTTCCACCGAAGATCAAGCCCAGGGTGACAGCCCCGAACATCATGAACAACGCGCCCGTGAATACGCCAAGTTCAATGAATGGACGGTTGCGGAGGTGTATGACTTGGCTGGTGTGTCCGGCAAAACCGTCATGGAAAACGCCGAAGCCAAACGGATGATTGCCGATGTGAAGAGCGGCCATATTTCCGGCCTGATTTTTTCCAAGCTCGCCCGTCTCGCCAGAAACACCAAGGAACTTTTGGATTTCGCTGATTTCTTTCGGCAGCACAACGCCGACATGATTTCGTTGCAGGAAAAAATCGATACGTCATCGCCCGCAGGCAGGCTTTTTTACACCATGATTGCGGCAATGGCCCAGTGGGAACGCGAGGAAACGGTTGACCGTGTGAAAGCTTCGATTGCCGTCCGCGCCAAGCTTGGCAGTCCGCTTGGCGGACCGGCATCATTTGGGTATGAATGGAAAGACAAAAAGTTGATACCCCATCCCAAAGAGGCCCCTGTCAGAAAACTCATGTATGAGCTTTTCTTGAAACATCGCCGCAAAAAAGCCGTCGTTCGGCTTTTGAATGATGCCGGCTACCGGACCCGCAAAGGCGCACGATTCACCAGCAAGACCGTCGCGCGGTTGCTTCAAGACCCGACAGCCAAAGGTATTCACCGAGGCAACTACACCACGCGCAACGGGCAGACTAATCAATGTTCAATGAAGCCCGAAAGCGAATGGTATTTGCATGAAGTTGAACCGCTCGTCAGTGAGGAGATTTGGGACGAATGCAACAAGATCATTGACGAATCTTACAGCAAACAAAAACGTCCTGCGAAAAAGCCGGTGCATATTTTTTCCGGCATCGCTCATTGCGAGTGCGGACAAACGATGTATGTGCCGTCCAATAGCCCGAAATACATCTGCCGAGGCTGCCGGAACAAAATCAGCATTGCCGACCTCGACGGCATTTTTTGCGAGGAAATCAAAGGCTATGCGCTTTCGCCCGAGGCCATCGCCAAATATCTCAAAAGCTTTGACGAAACGGCCAACGAAAAAGAACGGCTTATCGCCGTGCTGCGAGAGGAATTGTCACGCGTTCAGAAAGAAATTAAGCGCACCTACGATTTGTATCAGCAAGAAAAATTGGATAGCGATGGATTCACCAAATTCTACGCGCCGCTTGAAGAACGCCGGAAACAGCTTGAAACGGAGATCCCCCGATTGGAAGCGCAAGTGGACATTCTCAAAGTGAGCAATCTTTCAGCTGCCGAAATCGCCTCCCAAGCGAGCAATCTTTACGACCATTGGCAGACGATGCAGCCCGCAGAAAAGCGCGGAATCATTGAAGTGATTGCCGAGAAAATCATTGTAGGCAAAGATGAAATTACGATAAATCTCTGCTACGCGCCATCTTGTAAAGATATGGCAAATAGGTGGCGGAAGGGGTGGGATTTGAACCCACGGTAGGGTTACCCCTACTCCTGATTTCGAGTCAGGTGCCTTTAACCACTCAGCCACCCTTCCAGCCTTTGTCTACACGGTCTTTTGCGATGCTGCCTGGCGATCACCACCATCAACAGCCGGACAAGACCTAAGCGCAGTCTTGAAGCTATAGATACACCCGGTATTTTCAAGCATGAATCGGGGTCCTTGGGGCGAATTTCTGTCGGCGGTGCGCAGTCATACAAACCCTACAGGACCGCCGGCAAGCCCGATACCCTAAGCGCGGATATTCCGCCGCCGGCGACATCAACCGTTTCCTCCGCTGTTCCACCGCTGGCGTCGGTGGCCGCCCCACGCTTCGGCACCCGGGTGCGCCCGAGTGATTTTCAGGTTTCGAAATAACCATTATGCCGAGCTCGGCATTATGGATATTGTGCCGAGTAAACAATAATGCCGAGTAGTTTGTAAAAAGCCTCTATCATTGGGTTTTCTCCCGCATTTACTCGGCATTATTCTGCCAGAATTTGGGCCGCAAATTCCGCGTATCTTTGAAGATGTGGAGTATATAAAGTTCAGATTCATTGGGAATTTCTCTGATTCAAAGTTGGGAAGCCCGTCGAACCTTGAATGTTCACTCGCGAATTCTGTTCGGATTATGCCGAGTCGCGGAGATTAAAAAGAGGTGATTCATTGGCTTTTCAATGAATCACCCCGTTGAACTCGGCATTATCAATCACACGGCACAATTACCAAGGTCACTTCAATTTTAGGGAGTGACATCCCAGCGTGTGGCGCAGGGAAGGGCGGGGGTTTTGCAGAAACCGCGTGCGTCCGATGACGTCGTCTCGTATCATCCGCCGATTCGTGTTGATGACTATGATTTCACCCACTGACCAAGCCCAGCCGGCGATCGCGCCAATCGCGCCCAAACGCAGCGATCTCGAAATCAAGGATGCTCAGCTCATTTTCGGATCCATCTGGCGGGAATTGGAGGCGGAATTTGGCCGCGAGCAAATGCGTTTTCCAAAGGAGATCATCCTGCTGGGCGGCGCGCCGGGTTCCGGCAAGGGCACCAACACCGCCTTCATCGCCAAGGTGCGGGGCCTGACCTGCCAGCCGATCGTGATCAGTTCGCTGCTCAATTCACCCGAAGCCCGGGCCTTGAAGGATGCCGGCAACATGGTCGGGGACCGGGATGTGATCGGGCTGGTGCTGCGCGAATTGCTCCGCGCGGAATATCATGACGGGGTCATCCTGGACGGTTTTCCGCGGACCAATGTTCAGGTCGAGTGCCTGAAGCTGCTGGTGGACAAGATGCACGCGTTGCGCCGGGAATTTTACAACACGCCGCTCAGCATTCATTTCCGCCAGCCCACGATCCACATCATGGTGCTCTTCGTGGATGAGAAGGAATCCGTGGCCCGCCAGCTCAAGCGCGGGCGCGAAACCCGGGCGCTCATCGAATTGGCGACGCGCACGGCCAGCAGTCCGCTGCCGGAAGACCGTCCGACCGATCACGACGAGTCGCTGGCCCGCCGCCGCTATCGCGTTTTCAAGGAGCAAACGTGGGAGGCCTTGCAATCCTTGAAGGAAATCTTCCATTATCACTTCATCAACGCCCAGGGCCCGCTCGCGGAAGTGGAGGAAAACATCCTGCACGAACTGGAATACCAGAGCACGCTGGAACTCGACTCGCGCACCGTGGACCGGCTCCGGGGCGTGCCCGTGGCCAGCCAGATCATCATCCACGCCCGGCAGGAACTGGTGAAACGGCTCGACGGCTACGAACTCGAACATGGCGCGCTGTTCGCCAAAGTCGTCACGTTTATCGAAGAGAAAATCCTCCCGATTGTCTTGCGCCACGCGATTTCCGGCACGGCGCACATTAACGCGGAGGACCCGCTGCTGGATGACCCGCTGGCGCTGGCGATGTTGATCGATGTGTTTTCGGAACGCGGCTATCACGCCGGCGTGGACATTCACCGCATTGAAATCCCGGACCACATCGAACTCACGACCGGCAAGCTGACGTGCCGAACCAAGAAAGTATTCCGGATTGAAATCCGGTTCCAGGGTTCGGAGATCCGCCGCGGCTGACGGGGATGTCAGACGGTTCAGGGCGGATTCCACGAGCCCCCGCGCGCCCGGCTTGACAGTCAGCGGCTCGCAAACGGCGGGCTGCACAGCGTCTTGATTTCCCCGGCCGGGCATAAAAAAGAGTCTGGCCAACCCAATAGCCAGACTCTTAAACCCTAAACCAAAAACATGAAAACCTAACGTTCATGAGACCGCACCGCCGCCGATCTGTTCAAAGGAAAATTTAAAAAGGAAACTCTCGGGACAAAATTGTCAAATCTGTTCCCAATACTTTGCCGGACCGGCCGTTGCTGACAGACGTTGAAAGATGGCGAGCATGCGACACCGCTGCTTTACATTTCTGCGGCGGTGGCAAATGATGAGTCACCTCATGAAAAAATTGCCACTGCATGACGAGCGATTCCTGGCTGCGGCTGAGGGCTGGCTCGGGCTGAAGGATCCGGTGTCTGCGAACGAGGAACTGGACCAAATCTCGCCCGCATCCGGCGCCCACCCCGATGTCTTGTTGGTGAGATTGCAGGTTTGTTGGGCGGCAAAGCAGTGGGAGGCTTGTGTTCAAATCGGCGGGTCGGTGGTAAACGCATCCCCCAAGATCCCGGATGGCTGGATTGGGCGGTCATTTGCCCTCCATGAACTGAAGCGGACCCAGGAAGCGTATGATTTGCTGCTGCCGGCCAAAGACAAGTTTCCCAAAAACTGCACCATCCCTTACAACCTCGCCTGCTATGCGGCCCAGTTGAACCGGTTGGAAGAGGCTGGGAATTGGTTTAAGAAAGCGCTGCGGATGGATGAACCAGCGGTAAAACACATGGCCATTGACGATCCGGATTTAAAACCGCTTTTGGACAGCCTGGGAGGCAGGCTGTGGAAAGCGGAGTGACCGCTCACTTCCGACACTGGCGCCGGGCCGGGCTTTGACGTCTCCCGATCTGAAGCCAAAACCACAAGGGCCGCAGTTGCCTGCGGCCCTTGGGCGTTTTTAGATTGTTGCCGGGCGATTAGACGCCGGGTTTCGGGTGGAGCAGAATGAAGTCGTCGCGGCGGTTTTTCGACCACGCGGCTTCGTTGTTGGCGGGGTCAACCGGCTTGTCTTTGCCGTAGCTGATGGTGCGGATGCGCGACGGGTCAACGCCTTCCTTGGCCAGCGCTTCGCGGGCAGCCAGCGCGCGGCGTTCGCCGAGCGAGCGGTTGTATTCTTCCGTCCCGCGTTCGTCGCAGTTGCCCTCGATGAGCAGCTTCGTGGTCGCGTCGCCCTTCAATTTTTCAGCCACCGACGAGAGGTTTGATTTCTCGCTCGCCTTGATGGCGGCGCTGTCGAAGGCGAAATGGATCGTGTAAGCGGCCAGCGCGGCTGGGTCTTTGATCATGTCATCAAACATATCCAAGGGAGCCGTCTGCCCGCCACCAGTTCCAACGACGCCGGTGCCGCCAGTAGAATCAACCGCGCCGCCCGGAGGCGGCAAGGTGCCGCCACCGCCGGTGTCGTTTGGATTTCCGGTTGGGGACTTGGGAATCGGCGTGACTTTGACTTGGCGGTTGTGGCAGCCCGTGGAGGCCAGCGTGATGGCCAGCGCGAACGCCAGCGGGTAAATCAGTTTTGTCATTTTCATATTTTATCCTGTGGTTAAAAGTTGGTTAAATCAAAGCGTCCAAATCCAAAATCATTTCGCCCAGGCAGGCTGGGAATCGTTCCCCGAAATTGGAACGAGATTCTTGACCTGTTTGGTCATCGCGTCAAGCACAGACAATGCATAACGGCCGCCCGTGCGCCGCGTGCAGATCAGCGTCCGCGAGTTCGGCGACCACGACGGGTCCTCGCCTTCGACCAGCACCGTGGCTGTGCCGCCGCCCGCCGGCACGATGCAGATGTCAAACCCGCCCATCTGCGACGTGAACGCGATCCATTTGCCGTCCGGCGAATAATCCGGCTCCGTCGGGCTGGAAACGCCCGAGGTCGGAATCCGCTGCACCGCGCCACCACCGGCCGGCACTTTCGCCAGCACGCGGCGCGCGTTCAGCTTGGTGGCAAAACAAATCCACTGCCCATCCGGCGACCAGCACGGCGAGGATTCGTCTTCCGGCGTCTTGGTCAACTGCTTCAGATTCGTGCCGTCAATGTTGCAGACCCAGACGTCCGGGCTGCCGCTCTTGCTCAAGATCAGCGCCATCCGCGTGCCGTCCGGCGAAATGGCCGCGCTCGTGTTCAAGCCGGAAAACTTGGCGACGATGCGGCGCTCGCCGGTCGCCAGATTGTGATAGAAAATGTCCGGGTTGCCGGGCTGATACGACGTGTAAAACAAGCCCAGCCGGCCGGGCACCCACGCCGGCGCGGCGACGATCGAATTGTCATGCGTGACGGCCTGCGGGTTGTGCCCGTCGAAATCCGAAACGTAAATCTCGCCGTTGCCGCCGGGCGATTGCGCCTTGAACGCGATCTTGGTCTGGCCGATGCCCTTCTTGCCCGTGATGGTCTCGACGATGTCGTTGGCGAAGGCGTGCGCCTGTTTCCGCAGCGTCGCGCCGCTGTAGCTGCGGGAAAATTTCGCCTGTTTGCTGATGGCATCGGTTACGATTCCCTGCACGTTGCCCGCGCTGCTGCCGCTGATCCGGTATTTCGCGGCGTCCGGCGCGACGAAGCTGAAGCCCTGGACGTAAAGATCAAATCTCAAAACGTCCAGCGCCTCGCCGGAAAAGCCTTCGAGCGAAATGGGGACGGGCTTGGTCTGGCCCATGACATTGATCGTGGTCTCGATGTTGATCTCTTCCTGGGCGCGGGAAACATTCAGCGCGAACAGCGCGAACAATACAGGCAGACCGATTTTGATGGAGTGGATAATTTTATTTTTCATCCGAGCAGGCGTTTGGATTTGAGGTTGAAGTTGATGATGTAAGACCGTTCCTTGTCTGTGCTGCCGGACGGAAACGGCGGAAGATTCTGAACGCGCTCCAGCGTGCTGCGGACGGACCGGTCCACGCTCGCGTCGCCCGAGGGTGCAATGACCCGCGCAGAAATCACCGTGCCGTCGCTGGCAATCGTGACGCGGACCTTGATGTTGGCATCGTCGCTGGCGGTGTCGTCCGGCGGCGTCCACGCTTGCTCGTAATAGCTTTTGACGACCTGCGCGTAATTCGCCGCCGCCACGCCGCTGGTGCCCTGCGGCATTGAGATCTCCGTGGCCGAGGATAAATTTTTGCGCAACGATTGGAGCGCGGATTTATAAACCTTGGAATTGTCGGGTGCCGCCGGGGTCGGCGTCGCAGTGCTTCTCGTCACCGTGCGCTCTGTGAGTTTCAAATTAATTTGCGGCTTGGTCACGCTTGGCTTGACGACTGGCTCGGATTTCGGCTTCACCGGTTCTTTCGGCGGCTTCACTTTTTCGGGCACGGGCGTCGGCT
>TBL_comb47_HYPODRAFT_10001951_pt1 | contig 26155 bp, 19 predicted proteins | sample TroBogypolimnion_40_FD_10682 | JGI IMG/M metagenome (IMG submission 10682)
CATGCCGAGGGTGACCCCTGTGAGGCTCAGGGTGGAGGTCGTCACCCCGCCGTAGAGGGCGCCGTTCGTGAGGTTCGTCCAGCCGCTGCCACTGTTCACCTGCCACTGGTAGGTCGAGGCCCAGGTAGCCAGAACCGTGAAGCTGCCGTTGCCACCTGCGGCCAGGGTGCTGCTGCTGGGCTGGGCTTGGATGCTCGGGTCGGGGGGTAGGATCAGCGTCAGCAGGGCCCCGTTGGAAGTGACGGTGAGTGGGCTGGCCGTGTCCGTGCCCCCCACCACCACCCGGTACTGGGCGCCGCTGAGGGCCAGGGGGGCGGCGGTGATGGCCAGGGCAGCTGAGGTGACGCCGCTGTAGGTGGCATCGGCGATGAGATCGACCCAGCCTGAGCCCGAGTTCACCTGCCACTGGTAGGAGAAAGCGCCCGTGGCCTGGACGGAAAAGCTGGTGTCCAGGCCCTGGTAGGCGGTTGTCGGCTGAGGCTGGGCCAGAATGGTGGGGCCGTGGGCCTGCCCTGTGGATTCCCACACGCCCCGGCCATAGGTGGCGGCGCGGATGAAGCTGCCATCTGGCGCGATGAAGAAATCATGGACGCCCACCAGGGGCAGGCCCACGCCGTAACGGGTCCAGGTGGCCCCGGAATCCAGGGAGCTGTAGAGGCCGAAATCTGTTCCGGCCAGCAGGGTGGTGCTGCTGCTCGGATCGTTCTGGATGATGTGGACGGGGCCGCCGAGGTTCACGCCATGGCCCGAAGGAAAGGCACCCCCCTCAATGTTCTGCCACGTGCTGCCCCCATCGGCGCTGCGCCAGAGGTGCTGGATGGTGGGGCCCCAGCCGGTGTAGGCGGAGGCGGCATAGAGGACCGAGTCGCTCAGGGAGTCGAACCACACGTAGCTGAGGGCGACCTCCACGCCACCGGCGGGGTAGACCGCCCCCTTGTCGGTCCAGGTGGCGCCTCCATCCGCGCTGATCCAGCAGTGGGTCACGTCCACGATGGCCAGCTTCAGGGGATCCAGCGAGGAACTGTTGAAGTTGCGGATGTATCCAGCCCCCGAACTGGGGAAGCCGCCCATGGCGCAGGCCGTCCAGGACTGGCCGAAGTTGGTGGACTTGAAGAGCTTGTAGTTGGTGGCCGTGTATGCGGTGTTGCCCGTGGCATCTGCGTGGCCTGGTTCCACCCGCGTGTGGAAGGGGCCGCCGCCTGTGAGGTCGATGCCCGAATTCCCGCTGCTGAACGTGCTGCCACCATCCAGGCTGTAACCCAGGTTAACCTGGACGCCTGAGACAATGATCTTGTTGCCATCCAGCTTGTGGATGAGGGTGCCGAAGCCATCGCCGGTGGCGTAGGCCTCGTCGAACTGTGTGCTGGTGGCCAGGGTTCCGGTGCGACGTCGAGTGCTGTTGTCCTGGAGACCAATGGTTACCCGCGATGGGGCGTCCGCCGGGGTGCCCGCGTTGGTGGAGCCCAGATGGTAGACCAGGTGGGTGCTCAGGCCCTCGTTGTGGAGGTTGTCCACGAAGGTAGGGTCCGTGAGGGGTGGGTCCAGGGCCTGGCGGATGGGGATGCTCGCCCTGAAGGGGTCCCAGAACACGGAGAGGCCGCCGTCGTTGCCCACGTAGAGGGCGCTGCCGTCCGGGGACCAGGTGGCCGTGTGCTTGTCGGCGTGGGAGTATACCGGGGTGCCCGGCCAGGTGTACCAGTTGGTCAGGCAGGTCCAGGTGCTGCCCCCATCCGAGGAGCGGTAGAAGCCCAGGTTGGAAGCGGTAAAGACTGCAGTGGTGGCCGCACTGGTCCCGGCGGGGCTCACGGCCAGGCACTGGTTGTACTCGCCCTGCTGGCCATCCCCCGAGAGGTTGAACAGGGTCGCGGGACTGGAGGCATCCGGCACAAAGGTGTAGGTGCGCCCGGCATCGGTGCTGAGGAAGATGCCCTTGAACATGGCCCGGCCGGGTGTGATCTGGGCGATGCCCCAGACATTGGCATTGCCTGCGGCCTTGTTGCTCTTCAGGGTGATGCGGCCGATGTTGGCCGGGAGGGTGGGGCTCGTTCCCAAGATGGCGGCCTGGTTCCAGGTCAGCCCACCATCCGAGGAGTACCAGGCTGTGCCCGTGTTGGGAGTGCCGGTGATCTGGAGACTGGCCACCAGGTTCAGGGAGGAGGCCCCCACCTGCTCCACGGACCAGATGCGGTCCCCGTAGCCGTTGGGCCCCAGCACCCGGTTCCCGATGGCGTCTCCCCCGAAGCTGGCTCCGCCATCCGTGGAGCGGAAGAGGCCCGCATTGCCGCCAACCAGGAGGGTGGTCTCGTCCACGGGGAAGATGCAGGAGATGTAGTCAGAGCCATAGAGGCCGCAGAGGTTGGTCTTCGAGGTCTCGGTCCAGCTGGTGCCGCCGTCGGTGCTCCGGTAGAAGCCCTTGCCATAGCTGGCGGAGAAGTCCCCTGCCCCGATGTAGAGGGTGGCGCCACTCGGCGACAGGGCCACGGCCCCTATGGGGATGTTGCCCGTGGAAGAGGCTACGGGCAGTGAATCCGTCAGGGGCGTCCAGGTCCACGTGTTGCCGGCGTGGGTCCGGTCGGCGGTGCTGGTCTTCCAGAGGCCCCCGGTGGCGGAGGCCAGGTAGAGGGTCTGGCCGTCCGCCGTGATGGCCAGGCCCTGGGGGGCGATGCGGCCCGAGTCCACGTCCGGGTTGGTGATGCCCGAATAGGACGACACGCCTTTGGTGGGGCCGATGCAGCGCCAGTTCACCGTGCTGGGTCCCTGGATCATGGGCAATTCGGGGCCGCCCTGAGGCCTCGGGAAGGACGCCGCGAAGCGCTCCAGGTGCTCTGTGGCTAGCTGCTTCTTATACTCCTGGTGCGCTGGTGAAGGCTGCCCTCCCATCCAGCCGAGCTCGGACTGCCGCCGTTCATCCTGGCGGTCCGGGAAGGTGAGTGCCCGATACCCCTCCGGTCGGCGCCGGGGCGGCGGCACGTCCTTCGGATCCTGGCTCACCAGGCCCTGGCCGCTCAGGGCCAGCAAGCCCGCCAGCAGGGCTCGGCGCGCGCGCCACAGTGACAACAAGCTCTCGGCTGGGGCTGTCATTCCGACCATTCCAACCCCCCGAGGCCTCATCAGGTTCTACGTCATGGACACTAGAGTCCTATCGGCCGAGCCTGTCTCCGAGTAAAGGACCGGCTCGGAAGATTCCCTGGCTTCCAGGCCCGAGGAGGAAGCCCAAAGGCGGGCGACAGCCGGCAGGACCCACACGGCAGGGGTGCGACCAGCGCCGGACCTGCGCATCATTCCCCCCGGGTCGCCTATCAGGGATCTCCAGGTTTCATTAAACTTGATCCGAATTGCCGAGCCCCATACCCTGAGATAAGGAGCGGGGCTTGAAACTTACCCAGGGAGAGAAATCCGAACGCAGCCAGGGAGCGATCCTGCAGGCGGCGCTGCGGCTCTTCTCCAAACAGGGCTACCGGGGCACCAGCATCCGGGAGATCGCCCTGGAAGCGGGCCTCTCCACTGGCAATGTCTACCACCACTTCCCGGACAAGGAAGCCCTCTTCACCACCCTGCTGGGCCAGTACTGGCAGGCCATTGAGCAGCCCGACTTCCCCTTCAACAAGGCCCTGGCATCCGGTGCCTTCCCTGATGACCTGGAGGCCCTGGCCCGGGCAGCGGAAGAGAGCGTGCGCATCTACCGCCCCTACGTGGACCTCATCTACATCGATGTGGTGGAGTTTGAGGGAACCCACATCCGGAAGTTCTATACGGGCATGTCCGAGCGCTTCTCCAGCTTCCTGAACCACCGCTTTCCCGGTGATGCCCTCAAGGACCGCATGGCCCCGGGCTTCCACCCCAACACGGCCCTCATGCTGGTCAGCCGGGTCTTCCTCCAATACTTCGCCGTGGAGATCCTCTTCGGCGTGCCCAACCAGTTCGGCATGGACACCCCCCTGGCCATGGCCGAGATCTCCCAGATCCTCCGGGCCGGCATGTTCCACCAAGAAGCCTTGCCCCCTGGGAAACCCTGAGCGGCGGGGCGGCCGCCATGGCCTTGGCGACCCCCGGCCCCATTGACGCTGCGCCTATGGCAGGGCTACCGTATTTAACCGACCGACTGTTCGTTTTTTAAATGTGGAGGGAACCATGCACACCTGGATCTGGCTGCTGCTCCTGGTCGTCCTGGTCCTGGCCGGTCTGGGCACCCTGACCTGGCTGGGGCGGAAGCGTCCCCTGGCACTCTATGCCTGGACCTGCCGACGCGCCCTGGCCAAGGCCGGGCTGCGGCAGCACTTCGTGCCCTCGAGCCAGGGCCCCCTTTCAGTCTTTGTGGGCGGGTCGGGGCCCCTGCTGCTGTTGCTGCACGGCGCCGGCGACCAGGCGGGCACCTGGGCCAAGGTGGTGCCCGCGCTCTTGGGCCACTACCGGCTCATCCTCCCGGATCTGGCGGGGCACGGGGACAGCGCGCCTGCCACGGGCACCATCGAGGCCGCAGCCATCGTCGCCGGGCTGGAGGCGGTCATCGGCGCAGAGGCTCAGGGCCAGCCCCTCACGGTCATCGGGAACTCCCTGGGGGGGTGGATGGCCATGGTGCTGGCCCAGCGGCACCCCGAGTGGGTGGCCCGGGTGATCGCCGTGAACGGCGGCGCACTCAAGGGCTCCAGTGGCTCGGTCAACCTGCTGCCCGGGACTCGCCGCGAGGCCCAGGAGACCATGGCCCAGTTGCGGGACTCCAGCAATCCGGCCGTCCCCGACTTCGTGCTGGACGACATGGTCCGCCGGGGCAAGAGCAGTCCTCTGCGTCGCTTCGTCGCCACGGTCAACACCACCATGGGCGACTGGACCCTGGACGAGGCCCAGCTCCGCAGCATCGAGACCCCGGTCACCCTGCTCTGGGGCACTGCGGACCAGCTGATGACCTTGGGCTACGCTCAGCGCATGGCCTCAGTGCTGCCCCATGCGGAGCTGATCCCCATCGCCCGCTGCGGCCACATCCCCCAGCAGGAGGCCCCGGAGCGTTTCCAGGAGGCGCTGTTGAAGGCGCTGGGCGAAACCCAGACCTAACATCGGCTCATCGCCTTTTACCGGGGAGTCTTGGCCCAATCCAGTAATGGGGTTGGCTGTTTTGGGCCAATGAAAAAGGCCAACGCATAAGACGGGCAGAAGGGCTGGGGGCGGGGGATAACTCAGAACTGTATTTTTTGCCGGGGATAAACGGTGATGGACGGGGATAGGACGGGTTCTGCATTTCATCCCCGTCCATCCCCGCCATCCCCGGCCAAAGGATTTGCCTGCCGGTGGGACCCGTTGAACCCGGCAGCCAGGAGGTGGTGCAGCGGGCACCACGATCCAGCCAACCACGTGAATTGAGAACTTGAAACCACCGGTAAAAGTTGATGAACGCCGAGCAAGTCGCATGTTGGTGGGGCAGCATCGCCAGGGTCCACAGGGCTAGATAGTCCTGATGGCCCATTCCAAGACCCAGGCCTCACACGATATGACGGGATGAACCAAATAAAATCACGCAGAATCCACTCGCCCCCCGGCGTTTGGATCCTGCGCTTCAGAGCCGGGTCCCAGGGATCCGGTTCATTCTGAGTAGGGGCCCCACTGGATGACCGTGGAGGCCCAGACGAAGCCAAGACCCGCGCCGACGAAGACGATGCGCGAGCCGTCGTGAATCTTGCCGTCCCTCAGGCCCAGTTCCAGGGAGAGGACCTGGTCGTTCTGTCCCAGGTGGCCGTACTCGTCCAGGTAGGTGCTCTGGTCCTGGCGCAGGCCCAGTTCGGCCAGCACCGCATCGTGGGCGCTGCGCTTGAAGTGGAGGATGGCCAGGTAGTCCAGGTCCTTCTCGGTGAAGCCCGACAGCTGCAGGGACTCGCGGATCACCGCGTAGAAGTTGGGCATGGTGACCTCACCGAGCTTGGCCTTGAAGGCCTCCTCGTCGGGCACCATGAAGTGGGCCTTGGCCACATCTTCCGCGGCGGGGGGCCAGGCCTTGGTGCCCAGGGTGGGCACGATGCACATCTCGGACAGCGACCCATCGCCCCGGAAGGCCGAAGCCAGCACGGCATTGCGGCCAGCATTCTTCTTCAGCACCACAGCGGAGCCACCGGAGCCGATGTCCAGCATGAAGCGGGTGGCGGGCACTGCTGAGTCGATGAGGTCGTTGTTGCGGTAGCCCGAGACCAGCAGGACGGTCTCCAGCTCTGGGTGGGTGGTCATAAGGGCCTTGGCCACATCCAGGGCCGCCATCATGGAGCCGCACATGGCCTCCATGTCGAAGCTCCAGGCCCGTTTGGCGCCGATCTGGTTGGCCACATAGAGCCCCGCCAGCCAGCAGGGGTAGTCCTTGTGCTGGGCGCCGCACCAGATGACTAGGTCCACGGCGCCGCCGGCGACCTTCGCATCGGCCAGGGCCTTGTTGGCGGCCGCCAGGCCCATGAAGGCCGTGGTTTCGCCGGGCCCCGCCACGGGCTTGCCCTTCACGCCGAACTTGAGGGCGATGACGTCCTCGGGCACGCCCGTGGCCAAGGCCAGGTCCGCTGCGCTCTGCCGCCCCGAGGGCAGCCAGGTTCCGGTGCCGATGATCCCCACATGCATGGAGGCCTCCACGAAAGACATGAATCGTCTCTCACTTTTGATACTCCCCTTTGAATCCAGCCACAAGAGGAAAAGATGGTGGGGTCATGTATGAGCCCTTTTCGCCCACGCTATCTCGGGTTCCTTCTTTTTTTGGCCTTTGTGCTCTTTGTGGCAAATTTCGTTTTTTGGGTCTGGGGCATAGCCCGCTGCCCCGCAACCGCCGCAGGTTCTTTGCGGTGATTCTTCAAGTGAGGCGGCCATCTGGAGAAAAAGGTTGGCCACAAAGAACGCAAAGGGCACAAGGGAAAGAACTTTGAGGCGGTCGATGAGGAGCGCCAACTTTCTTGTTGCAAGCCAGCCTGAGGCAGGTCTAGACTCCCCATGACCACCGAATCGCCTCTCATTCCTGATCTACCGGTTTTCTTTCCTCTCATCCTGGAGTCCCCCGATGTCCTCTGGTGCCCGTGGCAACCCGCAGACCGCCGAGCGGCTGGTGGCGGCGGCCGTGGAACTCTTCGCGCAGAAGTGGTACGCCACAGTGTCCGTGGCGGAGATCTGCCGTGAGGCGGGGCTGTCCAACGGGGTCTTCTACCGCTATTTCGAGGGCAAGGAGGCGCTTTTCAAGCTCATCCTCGGTCGAGTCCTGGAGCAGATCCGGGAGGCCATGGAGCAGGCCGGGGGCCAGACGCCCCGGGAGCGGATCCAGAACTACTCCGCGGCCATGCTCCGCTACACCGAGGCCCATGCGGACCTGATCTCTGTGTTCCGGGAGGGCCAGTACCGCTACTTCGACTTTGAGCGCCGCCTGGTGGCCATCTACACCCGCAGCCTCAGCACGGCCCTGGGCCGGGAAGTGGACCTCGCGGAGTATCTATTCGCCTTCGGCGGCCTGCGCTTCTGCGCCATCCGCGGTGCCTCCGGGTCCAGACCCATCGACCTCGACACTGTCACTGGCATTGTCACCGACGGGCTCTTCCGGGGCCTCAGTGTCGACGCCGCCAAGGTCTTTGGCGGCTCGGCCAAGCCTCTGCCGGTCGCGCTTGACGAGGGGGTCCGTGAGCGGCTGTTGCGCTCGGGCCGGCGCCTCTTCGGGGAGAAGGGCTACTTCGAGACCAATATCCACGAAGTGACGAGCGGGGCTCAGCTGTCGGTGGGCGCCTTCTACACGCACTTCGGCTCCAAGGAGGCTTTCTACGCGGAGCTCATCGGCCTGGTGGGCCACGATGTGCGCGCCTTCATCGCCACGAACATGGCCGGGACCACGGGGCTCAATGCACTGGAGTTTGAGCTGCGCGGCCTCTGGCTGTGGCTGGTGTACCTCTCCATGGACCGGAACTGCTACAACATCGTGCGCGAGGCGGAGTTCGTGCTGCCAGCAACAGTGCGGGAGTACTACGGCGCCTTCGCCGCGGGCTACAAGAAGCGGCAGGCCCCCCTGCGCATCACCCGCACGGCCCCGCAACTGGACGAAGCCACGGCCATTGAGTTCCTCATGGGCCTGGCCCACTACTTCGGCATGGAAGCCGCCTTCGACACCTCGCCCATCAACGCGCGGGCCCTGGTCGAGACCCTCGGCGGCTACCTAGCCCACGGTCTTTCTGAGTTCTTTCCCCAGCAGGAGTCGGCATGAACGCCAAGGACATCTACCTGAGCAAGCTGGTCCCCATCGATGAGGCCGTGGCCCTCATCCGAAGCGACAACGACGTGATCGTGGCCCAATGCGCCTCGGAGCCCCAGGGCTGCATGTCCCGTTTCCACATCGTCGGGGACCGGGTGGAGAATGTGCGGGTCTTCTCGGTGCTCACCCTGAAGGAATACGACTTCTACATGAAGAAGGAGATGAAGGGCCACTTCGAGCTGGCCTCCTGGTTCCACGCGCCGGGCTCCCGGGCGGCCCTCAAGGCCAACACGGGCACCGTCACCTACGTGCCCAACATGCTGCACCGCGCNGCCACGGACCGCATCCACGCCCACCGCCCCGACATCTTCTTCGGCACCTGCACCCCGCCGGACAAGCACGGCTTTGTATCGCTTTCGTTGGGCATCACCTACGAGAAGGACATCATGGACCACGCCCGCCTCGTAGTCCTGGAAGTGAACCCGCGCTTGCCCCGGACCTTCGGTGACACCCAGGTCCACGTGTCCAAGGTGGACTACTTTGTGGAGCACGACCAGGAGGTTCCGGCCCTGCCGGCCCCCCAGCCCAATGCCACGGATCTGGCCATCGGCGCCCACATCGCTGGGCTGGTGGAGGATGGCTCGACGTTGCAGTTGGGCATCGGCGGCATCCCCAACGCCGCAGCCATGGCCCTCAAGGACAAGAAGGATCTGGGGGTCCACACCGAGATGCTGGTGGATTCCATGATGGAGCTCTACGAACTGGGCGTGATCACCAACGGTCGGAAGGCCCTCAAGCCCGGCAAGTTCGTCACGACCTTCGCCATGGGCTCCCGGAAGTTCTACGACTGGCTGGACGACAACCTCGCCGTGGAGTTCCAGCGTGGCAGCTGGGTGAACAACCCCGCCGTGGTGGCCCAGAACTCCCAGATGGTCTCGATCAACACCTGCATTTCTGTGGACTTCACCGGCCAGGTGGCCAGCGAGTCCATCGGCCCCAACCAGTACTCCGGCACCGGCGGCCAGTCCGACACGGCCCAGGGCGCGGTGGCGGGCTTCGATGGCAAGGGCAAGAGCATCATCGCCTGCTACAGCACTGCCAAGGGCGGCACCGTCTCGACCATCACCCCCATGCTCTCCGAGGGCTCCGCCGTCACCCTGCACCGATCCCACGTGGACCACGTGGTGACGGAGCATGGCGTGGCCCGGCTCCGCGGTCGCACGGTGCGGGAGCGGACCCAGGCCCTCATCAGCATCGCCCACCCGGACTTCCGTGCCGACCTCACGGCCCAGGCCCGGACCCTCGGCTACCTCTGATCCACCCCGTGTTCCTTTCCTGGGAGCCAGCATGAGTGAACTCACCACACCCCAGACCTTCACTGTCGGCCAGAGCTGCCGCGCCTCGCAGTTCATCGACGACGCCCTCGTCCGCGCCTTCGCGGAGGTGAGCGGGGACCGCAACCCCATCCACTTGGACGACGCCGTGGCCAAGACCAGCCGGTTCGGCCAGCGCATCGCCCATGGCGCCATCCTCTTCGCCCTCATCTCCAAGGTCTTCGGCATGGACATGCCGGGCGTCGGCACGGTCTACCTCAGCCAGACCTGCAACTTCAAGCTGCCGGTCTTCCTGGGTGACACCGTGACCCTGGAGGCCACCATCGTCGAGCTGCTCCCCAAGAGCATCGCCCGCATTTCCACGGTCATTACGAAGCAGACCGGGGAGGTGGTCATGGATGGTGTGGCCGAGGTCAAGCTCCCCGGCTGGCTCTTCAAGGGCTAGAAGGGGTGCTTGGCGAGGAAGCCGGCCACGAGGGTGTTCACCTCCGCCGCCTTCTCCATCACCGCCACATGGCCCGCACCTGGGACCAGGTGGAATTCAGAACCGGCGATGGCCCTATGCATGATTTCGCCGTAACACCTGGGCTTGAGGATATCGAATTCAGCCGAGGCAATGCAGGTAGGCACGCGGATCTTTGACAAGTCGGCAGTGACATTGAATCGCTGGAAGCTCTCCAGCAGTTGGCCCGCGGCCACGAGATCCAGGCTGGCATAACGCTGCTCCGCCATGGGAATCAGCTCTGGCCGCTGGATGAGGAAGGCTTCCGAATAAGTATCCGCGTAGATGAGACGGAAGAATCTGGGTCCGTCGCCCAGGCTCGCGGCGATGCGCCAGCGCTCGATCATGGCCACCAGCAGCGGTTCGCTGTGGGAGACCGAGGCGATGATCACCAGGCTCTGGCAGCGCTCAGGATAGCGGATCCCCATCACCAGGTTCAGCTCGCCTCCGTATGAGGTGCCCACCATGTGTGCCTTGTCCAGGTGCAGGGCATCCATCAGGGCCAGCAGATCCTCGCCGTGCTGCTCCAGGCTGTACTCGCCTGCGGGGTGTTCGCTCTGCCCCTGGCCCCGCATGTCGTAGGTGAGCACCCGGTAGCGCGAGATCAGGGTGGGCAGCTGGAAGGCCCAGGAGGTGGTGTTCATGAACACCCCGTTGTTCAGGATCACCAGTTCGCCATCCTCGCGGCCCTGGAACTCGTAGAAGAGGTTTACGCCGTTGACGCTCAGGTGGGGCATGGTGGTCTCCTGATACAAGATGGACGAGTTGTTTTTCCAGGCCGATTCTCTGCGCTCCGACTCGCTCCGTCCATGGACAATGCGAATCGACTCGTGGGTCGATTATTTTTAACATGGATATTTATCAATGTTTACATACTATTTTATGAACCATTTTTGACCTTGACAGCGATTGAATTCAGCGCAAAATTTCAAAGCAAACCAACTGTTCGTTTTTTAAAATCTTTCCTCGGTCCTCACCCGATCACCGGTTGTGGCGTGCACGCGCGAGGAATCCTGCAGAAACCTGGCTTTTCATAGGGAGACACGATGGACCGCTTTGCTTCGATCATTTCCACCGGCATGTACCTCCCGTCCATCCGGGTCCACAACGACGATCTGCGGAAGCGCTTCGCCCACCTGCCGGATTTCATCGACAAGATGGAGGAGTCCTCCGCCATCCGTTGCCGCTGGCATGCGCCCGAAGACTGGGCCACCTCGGACCTGGCCCTGCCTGCTGCCCAGCAGGCTCTGGAGCGGGCCGGACTCAAGCCTGAGGATGTTGATCTCATCATTCTCGGGACCGACTCGCCGGACTACATCACCCCCGCGACTTCGGTCGTCCTGCAGTACAAGCTGGGCGCCGTGAATGCAGGCACCTTCGATGTGGGCTGCGCCTGCGCCTCTTTCCCCACGGCCCTGGCCTCGGCCGCCGGTTGGATCGCCACGAACCCGGCGATCAAGACCGTGCTGGTGGTGGGGGTGTACCTCATGCACAAGCTGGCCGACCCCAACGACCCCATGACCTTCTTCTACGGCGATGGCGCCGGAGCCGCGGTGCTGGTGGCATCTGACAAGCCCGGGTTCCTCGGCGCCGCGGCTCAGGCGGGGGGCGTCTACCACAAGCACTGGGGCATCTACTCGGGCGGGACCTATGAACCGGCCACGGTGACGTCGGTGGAAGCGGGCCGGACCCAGGTGAGGATTCTCGAGCGCTATCCCCCCGAGGTCAACCACGAGGGCTGGCCGCGGGTGGTCCGCAAGCTGGCCGCCGGGGCTGGATTCCAGGTTTCCGATATCGACTTCATCCTCTTTACGCAGGTTCGCAAGGGCTCCATTGAGCTGGTCATGAAGGACCTCGGCCTGCCCCTGGAGAAGACGCACACGATCATGGAGGAGTGGGGCTACACCGGCTCCGCCTGCCTTCCCATGGTCCTGGACGATGCCCTGGCCAAGAAGATGATCCGCTCTGGCGACCGGCTTGTGCTGGTGGGCTCGGGCGTGGGTTACAACCAGGCGGCTGCCGCCTTCGTCATGCCCTGACTTTCCGCTTTCAGCAACCCAACTTTTCCCCGCACGAAAGGAGCCACTCCATGAGCAAGGCAAGCATCATCGGTGCTTACAACACACAATTCGGTGCCTTCATCAAGAAGGACAAGGCCACAGGCCTGATCACCGACACCAAGACCTACTACGACCTGCTCATTGAGGCTGGTCGAGGCGCCATCGCCGATTCGGGCCTGGAAGCCAAGGATATCGACGCCATCTACGTCGGCTCCTGCTCGCCTGGAACCTTCATCAACCAGGAGCACGTCGCCCCCCTGGCCGCGGAGATCGATCCCGCCCTGCGCTTCAAGCCCATGTCCCGCTGCGAGTGTGCCTGCGCCTCCAGCTCCGTGGCCCTCTACAACGCGGTCTATGCCGTGGAAGCTGGCCGTGCCAAGAACGTGCTGGTGATCGGCGTGGAGAAGATGAACCTCCTGCCCACGCCCCAGATGACCCACGTGCTGGCCTGCTCCTCCCATTGGCCGACCGAAGGCTCCAAGGGCATGTCCTTTCCAATGCTCTTCGCCGAGTATGCCAAGGGCTACCAGGCCTTCTACAAGATCCCCAAGGAAGAGCTGGAGCAGATGCTCTGGACCGCGGGCGCTCTCTGCTACAAGAACGGCGCTGAGAATCCCCTGGCCCACGTGCAGAACGGACCCGCCAGCGTCGAAGCCATCATGAAGCTCAACGAGCTTGACCCCAAGGGCAAGTGCAAGAACATGATGATCGCCGCGCCACTGCGCCTCCACGACTGCTCCCTGGTGACGGACGGCGCTGCCGCCCTGGTCATCACCGCCACATCCGCAGTCACCAACCGCAAGCGCGCCGTGGAGATCGCCGGCATCGGCCACTCCACCGAGCGTCTGCCCGAGAACGTGCGCCCCAACATGCACGAGCTCATGGCCGGCAAGGACGCCACCGCCAAGGCCTTCAAGGAAGCGGGCATCACCGCCGCCGACATCGACCTGGCGGAAGTACATGACTGCTTCACCATCAACCAGATCATGTCCACGGAGGCACTGGGCCTCTCGGCCGATGGCCGGGGCGGCTATGACTACCTGGACGGCCGCTTCACCCGCGACGACAAGGTGGCCATCAACCTCTCGGGCGGTCTCAAGTCCAAGGGCCATCCCGTGGGCGCGACGGGTGCCTCCATGCATGCCCTCATTTTCAAGCAGCTTATCGGCGAGCCCATCGGGGTCGCTGCCAAGAAGGCCGACATCGGTGTGGCCTTCAACGTCGGCGGGTCCGCCGTCACCAACTGCGTCACGGTTCTGAAGAAGCTCTAGCCGCGGCCCTGCCTGAAAGGACGACCATGAAAAAGATTCTCTACAACGACATGCAGTTCTCGGTGGAGCCCTCTGGCGATCGCTGGGACATCACCTACACCCTGCCCAACAACGCGACGGCAGTGGTGGCGGCGGGCCTCTTCGCGGGCCTGCCGGAAAGCGAGGCGGGAGCCCGTGCTCTGGCCCTCATCAAGACCATTTTCCCGGTGGGCATCAAGTCTGTAGGCCCCGACGTCCTCCACCCCAACACCATCGGGGATCTGAAGATCGTTGGCCCGGATGTCACCCACCCCAACTTCATCTACTGGGACAAGGACAGCGTCTCCTGTCCCAAGGCGCTCTGATCCATCCGATCAGGGCCATCCACTCCAAATCCAAACCACATTTGCAGACAGAGGAACCCATATGGAAATCAAAGGAAGCGTTGCCCTGGTGACCGGCGGCGGCAACGGCATCGGCGAAGCCGTCGTGAAGTACCTCTCCAGTCGCGGTGCCAAGGTGGCCGTGGTGGACATGGTCCAGAAGAACATCGACCGCGTGGTCGCGGAAGTGAAGGCGGCCGGTGGCGAAGCTGTGGGCATTCAGGCCAACGTCACTAGCGAGGCCGACACGGCCCGCTACATCAAGGGCACCATTGAGGCCTTCGGCCAGCTGAACATCGCGGTGTCATGCGCCGGGATCATCCGTGACGGAACGATGCTAAGCCTGGATAAGGAGACCGGAAAGGTCTCCAAGAAGTTGGATTTCGCCAAGTGGCAGGCGGTCATCGACACCAACCTTTCGGGCACCTTCCTCACCATGCGCGACGCAGCTGAGGCCATGGTGAACGGCGGTTGGGAGGGCCTGCTGGTGCCCATCTCCTCCGTAAACAAGGTAGGCCAGGTAGGTCAAATCAATTACTCCTCCGCCAAGGTCGCCGACGCCCTCATGCCCAAGATCATCGTGGGTGAGTTCCTCATGCGCGGCATCCGCAAGATCCGCTGCGTGGCCATTGCCCCCGGCTACACGGCGACCCCCATGCTGACCGGGATGAACCAGGACGCATTGAAAGCAATCCTTGAAGATGTGCATCTTGGACGCCTCGTGGCCCCAGAAGAAATCGCCTCGCTCATCGGCTACATCGTCGAGAACCAGGCTCTGAACGCCACCACCATCGAAATCACCGGTGGCCTCTGCTACCCCAAGGGTATTGCGAAGTGAAACCTTTCTTTAGGAGTGGGTCCACAATTCTTCGCCTACTTTCCTGAACAGGTATAGCATTTCTCCAACAACCCCTTGTCCCAATAGCTTTCCCCCCAACCCCCTGGATCGTGGGTCCTTGTACCCCCTTCCGACTTCTTAAAGGACAGGCTATGAACATTCGTTTCGCTGTCGTCGCCGCCGCCTCGGCCCTTGTGGCCTTGCCCAGCTTCGCCCAGGGCATCCCGGTCACCGGCGCCACCAACATCACGATCTCCGGCCTCCTGGCCGTTGGCGTGAAGAACTCTGATATCAGCCAGGGCAACGCTGCAACTGCCCGCACCACATCCAACGAAACTGGCGTCTATGACAACACCTCCCGCCTGATCGTCGCCAGCACCTCCGAGATCACCAAGGGCTGGAATGTGATCTTCCGCATGGAGAGCCGCTTCACCCCCAATGTCCGTCCGGGTGATGCGCTCCTTCAGAACGCGGGCGGCCCTGCTGCCGGCCTCGCCGTCAACGATGCCTCGGGCTTTGCCGATGGTGACACCTGGGGCGGCGTGTCCTCTCCCTATGGCACCATCACCGTGGGCAAGTCCACGCTGTATTACACGGACACCATTTCTGCCGGCTACCTCGCCCCCAGCCTCGAGGCTCCCGGCGAGAGTTACCGCATCTGGGACTGCAACGGCCTCAGCAGCTTCAACATGCTGTCCACCTACAACACCGGCGCCGTCTCTGCTGCCGGCGTACTCACTCCCGCTAAGGCAAATATCCTGGGCAACACCCGTTCCCGCAACGTGATCAGGTACGACTCCATCATGTACAAGCCCGACACTGAGAGCCTCCTCCAGTTCTCCCTGGCCTGGTCCAAGAATGCGGCTGGCGCTCAGAATGTCTGGCAGGCCGCTTCCGCTTCCTACTATGAGGGCGGCGAAACCGTCTACGGCAAGATCACCTACAACGGCCACGGCTTCTCGGCCATGGGCAGCTACCTCGACCAGAAGTTCCAGGGCGTGCTGAGCACCGCCGCCAACACCGAACTGAAGGCCACCCGCCTCGGTGTCTCCTACAAGTGGAACGGCTTCAAGGCTGGCGTTGTGATGGACAGCACCGATATGGTGAATGGCCTGAACACTGTCGGCGTGCTTTCCGATGCGAAGCGCACCGTCTTTGAAGTGCCCCTCTCCTACAGCTGGGGTGATCACGGCGTCTACGCCACCTACACTGTGGCCGGTAAGACTTCCTCCTTAGACAACACAGGTGCCAAGCAGCTGAACTTTGTCTATGACTACGCCCTGACCAAGCGTGCCTTCATCGGTGTCGCCTGGACCAAGGTCGACAACGACGCGCACGCCTACTATTCCCCGTTCCTCGCGGGCTACAGCGCCTTCGGCAACAGCACCCCTATCACGGGCGAGAGCTGGAAGCAGGTCAGCGTCAACCTGAACTACTGGTTCTAGGCAACAGGGACCGCGTAGGTCCTGCACGATTCGTTGACTGAAGGACTCGACAGGGGGCGACGGCTGGAACCCGCCGCCGCCCCCTCCTCGAGGCCTCTTGCCGCCAGGGCGGGGCACGCCATGTCCGGCTAGCAGTCACCGATTCACCTCTCAACTTCCTTCCATGGAGGCAACATGCGCCTGACACGCAAGATCGCCAAGGGCCTCGCTGCGCTTTCCCTCTGCGCGGGTGTGGCCGTCCTAGCCCAAGACATCAAGATCGCCCATGTCTATGACAAGACTGGGGTGCTTGGCGCCTACGCCAAGCAGACCCAGGACGGCCTGATGATGGGCCTGGAATACGCCACCGGCGGCACCATGATGGTCAACGGCCATAAACTGGTGATCGTCGAGAAGGATACCCAGGGCAAGCCTGATGTCGCCAAGTCAATGCTGGAAGCGGCCTATGCGGACGACAAGGCAGCCATCGCAATCGGTCCCACCAGTTCCGGCGCGGCCCTGGCCATGCTCCCCGTGGCCGAGCAGGCCAAGAAGATCCTCCTGGTGGAACCGGCTGTGGCCGACGACATCACCGGCATCAAGTGGAACCGCTACATCTTCCGCACGGGCCGCTGCTCTTCCCAGGACGCCATCTCCAACGCCATCGTCCTGGACAAGAAGGGCTACAACATCGCCACCATGGCCCAGGACAATGCCTTCGGCCGGGACTTCGTGGCCGCCTTCAAGGGTGCCATCAAGAACGCCAAACTCGTGCATGAGGAGTACCTGCCCCCCACGACCACCGACTTCACCGCCGGGGCGCAGCATCTTTTCGACAAGCTCAAGGGCCTGCCCGGCCGGAAGATCATCTTCATCAACTGGGCTGGCAGCAACGCCTTCAAGATCGCCGATCTGAAGCCCGAGCGCTACGGCATCGAGATCGCCACTGGCAGCAATATCCTTCCGGCCCTGGCCCTCTACAAGCCCTTTCCGGGCATGGAAGGCGCGGGCTACTACTACTACGAGAACCCAAAGAACAAGGTCAATGACTGGTTCGTGAAGGAGCACAAGAAGCGCTTCAACAATGTGCCCCCCGACTTCTTTACTGCGGGTGGCATGAGCGCCGGCATTGCCGTCGTCGAAGCCCTCAAGAAGACCAAGGGCGATGCCAGCACCGAGAAGCTGATCTCCACCATGGAGGGCATGGCTTTTGAAACGCCCAAGGGGAAAATGATCTTCCGCAAGGAGGACCACCAGGCTATGCAGTCGATGTACCACTTCAAGATCAAGGTCGATCCCGCCGTAGCCTGGGCCATCCCCGAGCTGGTACGCGAGATCAAGATCGAGGAAATGAACATTCCCATCCGCAACAAGCGCTAAGAGCAGCTGGAACCGGCCGGGGGCCCACCCAAGGGGGCGGACTCCCGGCCGAATCCTCCCGGCACCACCTCCATCCCATCAACTACGAGTGGCAATGACTTTCGCCCTGGAAACCCAAGAACTCACCATCCGTTTCGGCGGCCACGTGGCGGTCAATGCCGTGTCCTGCGGCTTCGAGCCCGGCACGCTCACTGCCATCGTGGGCCCCAACGGCGCCGGCAAGACGACCTATTTCAACCTCATTTCGGGACAACTCAAGGCCACGGCCGGTCGGGTCCACCTAAAGGGCCAGGACATCAGTGGGTATTCGGCCCCCCAGCGCAGCCACCTGGGTATCGGCCGAGCATTTCAGCTCACGAACCTGTTCCCCAACCTGAGCGTGCTCGAGAATATCCGCCTGACCGTGCAGTCTCGGGCACGGCTGGGCCTCAACATGTGGAGCATCTGGAGCAGCCACAGCGAGCTGACCCGCCGCGCCGAGGAGGTGCTGGTGGAGGTCGCCCTGGAGGCCAAGCGCGACATCCCCGCAGCCGCCCTGCCCCACGGAGACCAGCGCAAGCTGGAAGTGGCCATCCTCATGGCCCTGGAACCGGAAGTGTTCATGTTCGATGAGCCCACGGCGGGCATGAGCGTGGACGAAGTGCCGGTGATCCTGGACCTGATCCGCGGGCTCAAGACCCGCACTGACAAAACCATCCTGCTGGTCGAACACAAGATGGACGTGGTCCGGGAGCTCTCGGACCGCATCATCGTCCTGCACAACGGCGCCTTGGTGGCGGATGGCGATCCAGCCACGGTGATCGCTTCACCCATCGTGCAGGAAGCCTACCTGGGTGTGGAGGTGGCCCGATGAGCGAACCACTGTTGAACCTGCAAGGGGTCCATACCCGCATCGGTGCCTACCATATCCTGCACGGCGTAGACCTGCAGGTGGCCAAGGGTGAGATGACCGTGTTACTGGGCCGCAACGGTGCCGGCAAGACCACCACTCTGCGCACCATCATGGGGCTCTGGCCCACCGCCGAGGGCAGCATCAGCTTCCAGGGCGAGAGCATCGCCTCCCGGCCCACGCCGGAGATCTCCCGCCGTGGCATCGCCTACGTTCCTGAGAACATGGGCATCTTCTCCGACCTCACAGTCTGCGAGAACATGCTGCTGGCGGCTACTGGCGCTAAGCGGGCAGAGGATCTCGACGCGGCGCGCCTGGAGTGGATCTTCGGGCTCTTCCCGGCGCTACGGAAGTTCTGGCAGTATCCAGCGGGCCTGCTTTCCGGCGGCCAGAAGCAGATGCTGGCCGTGGCCCGGGCCATTGTGGAGCCGCGCAAGCTGCTCTTGGTGGACGAACCCAGCAAGGGCCTGGCTCCGGCCATCATCCAGAACATGATCACAGCCTTCCGAGAACTCAAGCAGACCGAGACCACCATCCTGCTCGTGGAGCAGAACTTCAATTTTGCGCGGCAGCTTGGCGATCAGGTGGCCGTGATGGACGGCGGTCGAGTCGTGCACGCTGGTTCCATGGCCGCCCTCGCCGAGGACGAGGCCCTGCAGCAGCATCTGCTGGGGCTGTCCCTGGCCTCCCATCAATGATCAAGGAGTGCTGATGACTTCTTCCACCGCAACGGTCCCGGCTCCGGAGGCGCTGCCCAAGGTCAAGACCGACCTGCTGCCCTTGTTGCTGCTTCCGGCCATCGCCTTGGCCGCGTTGCCCCTCACCGGCTCCTTCTCCACCTGGGTCACCCTCACCTTCGCGGGCTTGGCCATGGGCATGATCATCTTCATCATCGCCTCGGGCCTCACCCTGGTCTTCGGCCTTATGGACGTGCTCAATTTTGGTCACGGCCTCTTCATCACCCTTGGTGCCTACATCGCGACCAGCGTCATCGGCCGCATGAGCGGCTACGTTGAAAGCCCCTCTCTGGTTCGGAACCTGATGGCCGTGGTGCCCGCCATGCTCATCGCCATGCTGGTGGTCGGCGCCGTGGGCTTCGTCTTCGAAAGGGTGATAATCCGCCCGGTCTACGGCCAACCCCTCAAGCAGATCATGATCACCATGGGCGGCATGATCGTGGGTGTCGAGCTGGTCAAAGTCATCTGGGGTGCCCAATCCATCCCCCTCCCGCTTCCGGCGGCCATCAGCGGCTCGCTGCTTTTCGGCGACGCGGCGGTGGAGAAGTACCGCATCATCGCCACCGTCGTGGGCCTGCTCGTCTTCGCCGTCATGCTCTGGGTGCTCAGCCGTACCAAGGTCGGCCTGCTGATCCGGGCGGGCGTACAGGACCGGGAAATGGTCGAAAGCCTCGGCTACCGCATTGGCCTGCTCTTCTTTGGCGTGTTCATCGCCGGGGCCGCCCTGGCCGGCCTGGGCGGCGTCATGTGGGGCATGTACCAGCAGACCATCACGCCCGAGATGGGTGGCGCCATCAACGTGCTGCTCTTCATCGTCATCATCATCGGCGGTCTCGGCTCCGTCGGTGGCTGCTTCATCGGCGCCCTGCTTGTGGGTCTGGTCGCCAACTACACCGGCTTCTTGGCCCCCAAGGTGGCCCTGTTCTCCAACATCCTCCTGATGGTGCTCGTCCTGCTGTGGCGTCCCCAGGGACTCTACCCCGTGGTGAAGCGATGATCTTCCGACGCATCTTCTCCGGCGACCTGCCCCGCAGCCGGGTGCTGACCGCGGTCCTGATCGCCGTTTTCCTGGGCCTGCTGGTGACGCCGTTCCTGTTCCCCGGGGCCAAGGCCACCAACGTGGCCGCCAAGATTTGCATCTTCATCGTGTTGGTGGCCAGTTTCGACTTGGTGCTTGGCTACACGGGAATCTTTTCCTTCGCCCACACGATGTTCTTCGGCATCGGCGCCTATGGCGTGGCCATCGCCCTGAGTACCCTGGGTCCAACCTGGAGGGCCTTGGCCATCGGCACTGGCGGCGCCCTTGTGGTGGCCCTGGCCCTGTCCCTGCTGATTGGCTTGTTCAGCCTGCGGGTCAAGGCGATGTTCTTCGCCATGATCACCCTGGCTGTGGCCACGGCCTTCCAGACCCTGGCTTCCCAATTGTCAGCCTTCACCGGCGGCGATGATGGGCTCAACTTCAAGGTCCCGGATGTCCTGACCTCGAATGTCACGTTCTCGGAGCATACCTTCCGCGGGGTGGCCCTGGATGGGAAGCTCCTCTGCTTCTATCTGGTCTTCGCCGCCGCCGTGCTGTTGTTCCTGATCATGCTGCGCATTGTCAATTCGCCCTTCGGCCGAGTGCTCCAGGCCATCCGTGAGAACGAGTTCCGGGCTGAGGCCATCGGCTACCGGACCGTGGTCTACCGAACCTGTTCCAGCGTGCTGTCGGCCCTCTTCGCCACCCTGGCCGGTGTTCTGCTGGCGCTCTGGCTTCGCTACAACGGGCCTGAGACCTCACTGTCCTTCGAGATCATGATCAACCTCCTGCTCATGGTGGTCATCGGGGGCATGGGCACCATGTATGGCTCCGTGGTGGGCGCGACCCTCTTCATCGTTGCGGAGAACTACCTCCAGGACCTCATGAAGCTGGCCAGCAACGGGCTCTCTGGTATGCCCTTTCTACGGGACCTGTTCCACCCGGACCGTTGGCTCCTGTGGTTGGGCATCCTCTTCATCGTAGGCGTCTACCGCTTCCCCGCGGGCATCGTGGGCAAGCTGCGCATGAAGGCGGTCGTCAAGCCCTGACGAGCTTTCGTTCTCCAGCCCATCGCGCTTCGGCGCGATGGGCTCAACGTAAAACCAGGCGGGTCAGGCTTCGCTTTCCCGGTAGCCGGTCATGGCATCGCCCGCATTAGCTGGCAGGTGCAGGCAGAGGGGCGAGGCCAGGATGGAGACGGCGGTCACGGCCAGGAAGGCCACGCTGAAGTCCGTGAGGATGGCCTGGGTGTGGCCACGAAGGGCCATGGAGAGGGCCAGGATGCCCGAGGCGAAGCAGATGCCCATGGACAGCATCAACTGCTGGAAGGTGGCGTAGAAGCTGGTGGCGAGGCTCATGCGGCTTTGCGGGATATCGGCGTAGGCCACGGTGTTGTAGGCGGTGAATTGCAGGGACTGGAAGAACCCCCCCGCCAGCAGCACACCGTAGATCAGCAGGTGGGGCCAGCCGGGCCGGAAGGCGGCGCAGAGCGCCAGGAAGGCCGAGGCGATGAGGCCGTTCCAGACCAGGGTGCGGCGGAAGCCGAAGCGCCGCAGAATGGGGGGGCCGGTGAATTTCATGACCAGGGCCCCGAGGGCCGTGGCGAAGGTGATGGCGCCACTGCGGGCGGCTGAGTAGCCGAAGCCCACCTGCATCATGAGGGGCAGCAGGAAGGGCAGGGAGCCACCCGTGATGCGGCTGAGGGAGCCCGCCGCCACGGAGAGCCCGAAGGTGGGCACCTTCAGAAGGCTGAAGTCGAGGATGGGATGGCTGGCGCGGCGGGCGTGGAAGGCATAGCCAAGCCCCGCGAGCAGGCCCACACCGAGGGTCAGGGGCAGCACCCTCGGGGCTGCGGCCTCGCCCCGACTGGCCAGTTCCAGACCGAAGATCAGGCAGGAGAGGGACAGCCCTGAGAGCAGGAAGCCCCTCAGGTCGAAGGGGGCCCGCAGCGGTTCCCGGATATCGGGGATGTAGCGATGAGTGAGGGCCAGGCCCAGGACGCCGATGGGGATGTTCACGTAGAAGATCCAGCGCCAGCTCAGGTAGTCCACCAGGAAGCCGCCCAGGGGCGGCCCCACCACAGGCCCCAGCAGAGCCGGGACGGTGAAGTAGGCCATGGCCTGCACCATGTCCCGCAGGGAGACGGTGCGCAGCAGCACCAGGCGTCCCACGGGCACCATCATGGCGCCGCCGATGCCCTGGAGGACGCGGGCTGCCACCAGGAAGGGCAGGCTGGAGGCCTGGCCACAGAGCATGGAGCCCACGGTGAAGACCACGATGGCCAGGCTGAAGACCCGGCGCGCGCCGAAGCGGTCGGCGATGTAGCCGCTGGCGGGGATGAACACCGCGAGGCCCAGCAGGTACGAGGTGAGCGCCGCGCCCATGTGCAGGGGCGAGACGCCAAAGGTGCGGGCCATGGTAGGCAGGGCCGTGGCCAGGATGGTGGAATCCAGCTGCTCCATGAAGAGGGCGCTGGCGATGATGAGGGCCGTGGTGCGGAAATCGGGTCCGCGCCCCGGCTCCGGGCCTTGGGGCAGCGAACCCAGGGCTGGGTCAGCGGGCAGCGTCATGCTTATGACGATATCAGGTGGGACGGGTAGGTCGCTTGATTACCCTTTACGGACTGTCAATGAAAGAGCCGCATGGAACATGAATATTGCACTAATGAGTGCTTCCGGTCACCTCTTGGAGAAGGTCTTGCCCCGGATCGGATTCCTCCGGCTAGAGTCATGTCGTCCTGTTTCCGGCACCTTTAACCATCCTGCCGCTGCCTCGGGACGGGCCACGACAGAACCGCCCTGCATTCCGACGACCGAGGCCTTCCGGCCCGCTTTCGCCACTTCCATTCAGGAGGAACCATGAGTCAGTACGTCAACGAAGTCCTCGAAGGCCTTAAGAAGAAGGCCCCCTGGGAGAGCCTCTTCATCCAGGCCGCCACCGAGATCCTGCACTCCCTCGATCCTGTCCTCGAGAAGGAACCTAAGTACAAGAAGCACGCCATCCTCGAGCGGCTGGTCGAGCCCGAGCGCGCCGTCTCCTTCCGTGTGCCCTGGGTCGATGACAAGGGCATCATCCGCATCCACACCGGCTACCGCGTGCAGTTCAACAGCGCCATCGGGCCCTACAAGGGCGGCATCCGCTTCCACCCCAACGTCACCCTCGACACCCTGAAGTTCCTGGGCTTCGAGCAGATCTTCAAGAACAGCCTCACGGGCCTGCCCATGGGCGGCGGCAAGGGCGGTTCGGCCTTCGATCCCAACGGCAAGTCCGATGGCGAGATCATGCGCTTCTGCCAGGCCTTCATGATGGAGCTGTTCCGGCACATCGGCCCTGACACGGACGTCCCCGCCGGTGATATCGGCGTGGGCGGCCGCGAAGTGGGCTACATGTTCGGAATGTACAAGAAGCTGGCCAATGAGTTCACAGGCGTCCTCACGGGCAAGGGCCAGTACTGGGGCGGCAGCCTCGTGCGGCCTGAGGCCACGGGCTTCGGTGTGGTCTACTTCGCCGAAGAGATGCTGAAGACCAAGGGCGAGACCATGATGGGCAAGAAGGTCGCCGTCTCCGGCTTCGGCAATGTCGCCTGGGGCGCCGTCACCAAGGCCACCCAGCTGGGCGCCAAGGTGGTCACCATCTCCGGCCCCGATGGCTACATCCATGATGCCGATGGCATCTCCGGCGAGAAGATCGCGTACATGGAAGAGATGCTCCGCATCGACCGCATGTCCGTGGCCCCCTATGCCCAGAAGTTCAAGACCGCCCAGTTCCACTCGGGCAAGCGCCCCTGGGAGCAGAAGGTGGACGTGGCCCTGCCCTGCGCCATCCAGAACGAGCTGAACCTCGATGAAGCCAAGGGCCTCCTGGCCAATGGTTGCCAGGCCGTGGTCGAGGGCGCCAACATGCCCAGCACCCTGGACGCCGTGGAGTTCTTCCAGGCCAATGGCGACAAGATCCTCTTCTCCCCCGGCAAGGCCTCCAACGCCGGTGGCGTGGCCACCTCGGGCCTCGAGATGAGCCAGAACTCCATGCGCCTGGGCTGGACCGCCCAGGAAGTGGATGCCCGCCTGCACCAGATCATGGTGAACATCCACAAGTCTTGCGTGGACGCCGCCGCCCGCTTCGGCACCCCCGGCAACTACGTGAACGGCGCGAACATCGCCGGCTTCCTCAAGGTGGCCGACTCCATGATCGATCAGGGGCTCGTCTGAGCTCTGCCTTTCAGCCATGCACAAAATGGGGGGCCGCTTGCGGCCCCCCATTTTGTGCATAGACCAGTAAACTTCTGGAGAAACGAGGCCTCTAGATGATCAGCAGGGAATTCAATGAGATCTTCCGGAAGTACACCTCCGACAAGGAGATCTTCCACGACCTCATGCCACTGCGGGCCCGGGAGATCCTCCTGGTGGCACCGGCCTTCGATGCCTTCACCCTGGAACAGGACGGCCTCCTCACGGAAATCCTCTTTGATGGTTACTACCAGCTCAACATGAGCAACCCGCCCCGGGTCATCAACGTTTCCACGGTGGAAGAGGCCCTGGAGCGCTGCTCGGCCCGGCATTTCGACCTCATCATCGTCATGAGCCGCCTGGGCCAGGGCGGCCACGTGGAGCTGTCCAAGGCCCTGCGCAAGGCGGCACCCCGCATCCCCATCTACCTGCTGCTCAACGACAACGTGGAGGTGGGCGCCATGGACCGGCGCCGCCAGGAGCTGCAGCGGCACTACGACCAGATCTTCGTGTGGAATGGCAATCCTGAAGTCTTCATGGCCATGGTCAAGTTCATGGAGGATCGGGCCAACGTCGAGAACGACACCAAGGTGGGCTTCACCCGCGTGATCCTCCTGGTCGAGGACAGCATCCGGTACTACTCGCGGTACCTGCCCATCCTCTTCAGCGAGATCCTGAAGCAGACCACCCGCCTGGCCAAGGGCGAGGCTCTGGACGGCATGTCGCGCATCCTGTCCATGCGGGTCCGGCCCAAGGTGATCCTGGCGACCACCTACGAGGAGGCCATCGCCTTTGCCGAGCGCTACCAGGACTTCCTGCTCTGCGTCATCACGGACCGCAAGTATCCGAAGGACGGCGTCCTCGATCGGGAGGCGGGCATCAAGCTCATCAAGGCCGTGAAAGACCGCAACCCCTACCTGCCCACCCTGCTGCAGTCCTCGGACCCCTTCAAAGAATCCTGGGCCACGGCCATCCAGAGCGGCTTTCTCAACAAGAATTCCTTCACCCTGGGCGCGGAGCTCTCCAACTTCTTCCACGAAAGCCTGGGCTTCGGCGACTTCATCTTCCGCAACGAGCAGGGCCAGGAGATCGAGCGGGCCGTGGACATGGAGGATCTCCAGGCCAAGCTGCGCACCATTCCCGCCGAGTCCCTGGTCTACCACGCCTCCCGCAACCACTTCTCCGCCTGGATCATGGCCCGCGGCGAGGTGCAGGTCGCCAAGGTGCTCTCCAAGTTCCGCATCACGGACTACAAGGATCCCGAGGACCTGCGCGGTTTCCTCATCAACGTGGGCGACTACGTGCAGCGCATGAAGTCCCTGGGCAAGGTCATCCAGCTCACGGAGTCCACCCCCCGGGAGGATCCCAACATCNTCCGCCTGGCTCCGGGCTCCATGGGGGGCAAGGGGCGCGGCGTGGCCTTCATCCACTCCCTGCTCTCCCGCATGGACCTGGACAACCTCTTTCCCGAAGCCACCATCCGCATTCCGCGCTCGGCCATCATCGGCACGGAGGAGTTCACCTCCTTCATCACCCGCCACGGGCTGCGGCAGATGCTGCAGAACGATGTGAGCGATGACGCCATCAAGCGCCGTTTCCTCATGGGCAGCCTGTCGCCTGAATTGATGGCCAAACTCCAGCTCTTCCTCACCAAGCACGCCCGGGTGCCTCTGGCGGTGCGTTCCTCCGGCCTGCTGGAGGACAGCCTTTCGCATCCCTTCGCGGGGCTCTACAACACCTTCTTCCTGCCCAACAACGACCCTGATCCGGCCGTGCGGGAGCAGCAGCTGGTGGAGGCCATCAAGCTGGTCTATGCCTCGGTCTACACCAAGGACGCCCGCTCCTACTTCCAGGCCATCGACTACAAGATCGAAGAGGAGCAGATGGCCATCCTCATCCAGGAGGTGTCGGGGCGGCGCTTCGGGG
>TBL_comb47_HYPODRAFT_10001953_pt1 | contig 26135 bp, 23 predicted proteins | sample TroBogypolimnion_40_FD_10682 | JGI IMG/M metagenome (IMG submission 10682)
AATATCCTTCATGCTATTGGCTACAACTGTAGCCTTCTGACAGGTGACTCAAGCAGGGTTCCCGCTGTGGAAAAGAATCATTTTAACCATGGGCTTCTCCTTTCGTAGTTTTAGTTTTTTTGCGATTTTGGAACTGTTATCCCTACCTTACGACATATCATCTATCTATAACCGTATGATTTGACGAAAGTTTATTCTCCTTCCCGGTCATTTTCTTTATTCTGATTTTCATTATATTTGTACTGTTTATATTTTCATCCTTCATAGACGAATAGTGATATTCTTCAGGAACAAATTTACTTACCATTCTTATAAGAATATCTTTTTTAGAATCAAAATCTGATACTATTTCAATGTTTCCGAAGCAGATAACACTCTTATATATTTGCGAAATACCACATGCTTTCTCATGCAAAATTTGTGGCCCATCAGCATAAACCAAAAAACATACTCTGTTGTCCTTTTTGATACTGTCTATCTTTTTGCCATTCATCGCACTGTGAACATAGATACAACCATCATCATAAAAATAATTAAGTGGTATTGCATATGGTCCATCGTCGGACATTACAGATAAAATTCCGACATATCTGGAATTGATAAAATCGATAATTTCATTTTTATCAACTATCTCACGCTCTTTCCTTCTCATGTACATCTCTCTTGATAGCTTAGTGGAAATAAAAGAAGCAGAACCGTTTCCAGTCCTGCCCCTTATCCCGATTTGTCGGTAAGTAATTAGCTTCCCCGACTTGTGCACTTGCTACTTGACTCGTTTCCAGATGATGTAGTTCGTGCCGCTACCAATGGTTGGGGTAGGATTAACAACTTTCATTTCGTCTCCCATAATCGTGACGATTCTCTTTTGATCTCCACCATCCCAATTTGGAAATGTGCTCCCTTCAATGTGCATAACCACGTTTTCCTTTTCGTTCGTGACCTTATAACTGCCGAAGTAAGCGACAGATCCTTGAACAATACCCTGATACTCTTCTGGAGTGCCTTTTACACGACTGTTAGATGCAAACTTAGGAAGGCTTGCGTTCATCAATATCTGTGAGAAACGACCATCGGGAGTAATAATATACGTACCTCTTGGATTGGGGCCAAATACATCAATCTTTTTACCATCCTGCTCGTTGATGCAAGAAACAAGTGTCCAGCTACCTTGAATTTGCTTCTCGAAAGCACTTTCTTTCTTCCGTGCCCAAGCATTATCAGGTCCGGCCACAGTCACAAAAGAAGAAATGAGAGCAACAAACAACAGCATTCCGATCCATTTCCAAGCATACTTTTCCATATTACGCCTCCTTGTAAAAGTTGGACTAATAAAAGAATCGTTCATCATGTAGACAATTTATGCCTGATTCCGAAAGGAAAACCAATGCGTAAAAATTGGTGATAAATTGGATATTAAAAATATCTACAAAATGCCTATTTGGAATATTCAGTCTCAAGATGGCGCCTGAGGCGTAATGAGAAAAACAAGATTACACACACAGGGCCATGACTGACCCGAATCACCATTCGTCATCTTCCATTTTATCATCATCGTCCCATTGATCATCGCCTTCCTCGTCTTCCGGACCTACCCATTCGCCATCTCCATCAACAAGTAATATGTTGCCTGTCTTGAAATAATCAGTCCAACTAAAAACAAAATCTGTATCTCGTTCGTTAAAATCCTGTTCGTATTCTCTGTTGAACAGTATCCTGTTGCTTTGTACGCTGACGTGATGATTGCAAATGCTTCCCATGTTTAACACCATGAAGTAATTTTTTTTAATCCAACAATTGGATTGTTCCATTATTTGTGGATTAGTGTTTTTATATATCTATAAAATAAATATACAACGCCACTATTAAGGATATGTTAAAATTACATTGGGTTAAATCTCAGAGTAATTCTTTTCAAGATACCAATCAGCGTACCCGCATAGGTTGCGATGATCATGAAAATCCGCCGCAATATTTTTTTTAATTACACTTCCTGCCGTCCATTAAAGTGTACTTTTCCTGACACTAACCCACCACTTTAAAAACCTCCATTTTACGTGTCCATATAAGTCCATTTGATATTTCTTGACATTATGTAAAGAATAGTCTAGTATGTTTATAGACATCAACAAGGAGACTGTCATGGCAAATGGGAATGGACATAACGTCGGATATGTAAGAGTTAGTTCAGTAGGACAGAATTTAGATCGTCAATTGGATAGCATCGATCTTGACAAGGTGTTCACCGAGAAGGCTTCAGCTAAAGATGCAAAAAGGCCGGTCCTGCTTGAATGTTTAGAATATTTACGTGAAGGAGATACGCTTCACATACATTCCATTGACAGGTTGGCTCGTAATCTTATGGATCTCCAAAACATCGTCACTAAATTAAGTAACAAAGGTGTCAGTGTCAGATTCCATAAAGAGAACCTGATTTTTACCGGTGATGACAATCCTATGTCCAAGTTGACCCTGCAACTTATGGGAGCATTCGCAGAATTTGAGCGCAACATCATCAAGGAACGGCAGTTGGAAGGAATCAGGATCGCCCAAAAGAAGGGAACTAAATTTGGTAGAACTAAAGCGTTGACCGATAATCAGGTTGCCGAAATAAAAGAAAGAATTGCCAACGGCGAACAAAAAAAATCATTGGCAGAAGAGTATGGTATCAGTCGGCAAACATTATATTCAGCTATTGGGCAACCCGTTTAAACTGGCAATAGTTGCTATTTTATAAATTAATAAACTAAACGCAACAACAGGTAGAACATATGAAATCAGTATGTAGAAAATTAGATATATATACCTAGATATGCATTGCAGTTATTATTGCAATATTGGTTCAATATGGATCATTCATGTATATGTTAAAGTCTATATTGATGTCTATGATGTGAGTGCTGGCAAAATTAACAATTTGTTATGTTTAAATTAGCTGGCATGATGATGCCCTAACGTTGTTAAACAGGATCACTATATAATAGATGATTATATTTTGTAGTTTTTATACTTCAAATAACTATAATTCTCTTAACCCCGATTTTATGGGAGACTATGCTATTGCACAAACATTAAGGTTTCGGTGTACCACTTGGTGGTATATTTTTAATATTTGAAAATAGAAGGGTTAATAAAAAAAAAGGGCGATTCTGGCGGAGTCGAACGTTGACACCTAAAACATTACTCGACACTTTGCCTTTTAACTTCATCGAGGGTCTTGCTATCTGGATACTTCCATTCGATCCACCCGTTAGCAGTGCGACCAAGAACAACACCGGCGGCACCGCTAGGAGATGAAAATATGTAGTTGGATGTAAATACATATACATGCCCTTCCAGTTTAAGAATGCCTTGATCTATCAGTTTTTGACGTGTCATTGAAATCCACGGCTGGACACTTTTAGCCTCTTCGAAATTAGCGGTACTTCCAGCGAATACTACCAACCCATCCTCAGCATACTCCCCTTTTGCTACAGCATCTTTACCCTTACATATCAAGATATCCTTTTTCTGAGCAGGTTTAGAAATACTGTCAAATAATGGAAACCCAAGAGTTGAGACGAGAATCTTGATGGTGTCGAAGTTGTCCATCAAATCCGCTTCCAATGGTTCTGGAATATAAGGTTTAGACGGGACCGTTCCGTTTTCAAGCATATACCTATCGGCAACTTTAGCAGTTTCGTGACAGTACCACTCAAGGTACTTTACATGGGATTTAGTGAAAAATTGGGTTTTGGAAATGGCGACAATAGCGGTATTCCAAAACTCTTTACTCTTATTATGCTGTTTCAATCTGACGAGACAATTTTCCGCTTCACCAACATAAAGAATAGGCTTGGCACCTTCTTCAGCGGAACCAATTAGAAAATAAATGCCTACGTTTTGAATTTCTGGCCGTTTAGCTGCATCCTCAATACTTGGTCGTGGAATGAGAATAGTTTGAACCGTCCTGCTGGTAATGTCGGCAATCTTGATACCCCTTGGATTGCCATCGGGTAGGAAGATCTGGATTGTTTTGCCCTTAGTCTTGGTCATTACAACTACAGCCCCTTCATTTCCTCATTATCATTTTTTTCAGTTTGTTTCTTTATAGACAGCTTATCGTAATAGTATATTGAATGGTCGATTATATAATTACTACCTGATAATTTATGCGTAATAAGCGTTCTATCTTCACTCCACGATGATTCCAGTCTTAACTGTCCAGTCGATAGAGCTACGCCCCAAAAACCTTTCTTGTCCTTATATATATCATTATTCCAAATTTCTTTTCTATTTTCAGGTTTTCCATATTTCAAATCAAGGGATTCATTTATTTTTTCGTAATCTTGGATGTAAACGTTAGCATTAGGGTGGTTATCAACGAACTGGTAAACACCGGTTATCAGTTTATTTCCAGAAAATTCATAGATTATATTGACTCTGTTATTTGCAATTTTACCCTTGAATGTCAACGTGTCTGTTTTTGAATATATAGATTCAGTTTTTTCTAGTTTTTCTATCTGTTCTTTTGTCATTCCCCATTCTGCATCTCTGAAGTCAGATGCAATGCACAAGGATTCACATGGAATTGCAAGTATTAATAAAAATAACAGACACTTAATCATGAAAACCCTATGGGCGATACTTGGACGCTACTATTTCTGAAAATTTATCCATTTTTATCCAATTGAATTAACGTTATATCTTCAACCTACTCCCATTTACCTTCAACCATTCCTTCCGTTCCTTATAATCTGGCAATACCGTTTCCAACAACTTCCAGAACTGTTTAGAATGGTCTGGATGCACTAAATGACATAATTCATGGACCACCACATAGTCTACAATGGAATGGGGGGCGATTATAATCTTCCAGTTGAAATATATTTTGCTATCAGTGTGACAACTCGCCCATCTGCTCGAATAATCCTTGAGTCCTACCGCAACAGGAACCAAGCCCATCTGTTTTGCATACCTGATTGTTTTTTGCCTTAAACGGATGACCGCACGTTCCTTGTACCACCCGGTTAACTGCCTAACTATAAGTTGATCCCGGTCATGAAGATCCGCTTCCGCTGGCAGATGGACATAAAATTTTCCATCCATCAGTTTGACATCCTGACTTGCCGCATCAGGCACGATCTTTAGCCGGTAGTTCCTGCCCAAATAAGTTAAGGACTCACCAGATACATACTCACTCTGTTTTTGTTTCTGGTTAATCCCTTGGAAATGGGCAATCTTTGTTCTAATCCACCTACTTTTACGGTTAACCAGTTCAATGACCTTCTCTTCTGTGAGTGTGAACGGGACCAATACCCACACAGAACAATCCGTCTCAACAGATATATATGCCGTTTTCCTACGGGGTCTTCTGATGACTTGATAATCAAACGTTATCATTTGTTACCAAATTTGACCTTGGCGAGTTCCATGAATCCATCGATCACGGTCTTTCTCAACTTATCATCATCGCCAAAAGACGTTCCGATCAGACCATGTTTAATCTTACGTTTCATAGCCTTAACTTCATCGTCCTTTTTAAAGAAATCGACAACATTGGAAGCTTCATCCATGATTTGCACCAGCTTTTTGGTCAAATCTATTATTTCTTGATGAATGGATTCCGACAGGGCTTCATTGTCTTCTTTATCACAGACGGCTTCGTTCAATATGTTACGGAATGAAAATTCTGTTTCAGTTAGACCTAGCTCTTCGGCACCGGCCTTCCTATCGGCTTCAATATGATCCCGGAAAAGGAGGAGTTGCTTTGCCAATTCTTCCCAGTGTTCCCCATGTTGTTTTATGATGGAACTCAATCGTTCGGATAGTTTCTTATAATATGCCGGATCATCATCGATCTTGACCGTGATATGTGCCTTGATGGCATGTTCAATCTCGGACGCTTTTGCCTTTGGCGTTTTGATGGCCGATACATGTTCACGAAAATTAGCTGCCAGTAAATCAATGGGCGGTATCTTTGGATCTACACCGGTTGCATGTAGATGCTCCTCGATAAGTTGACGGACCTTTTCACCACAACCGGTTATGGAAAGTTGACTATCCCGGTAACGGTTCCTTGCTCCAATATTTATTTTACCAAGTAATTTAAGAGAATTAATGTATGGTCTTGCCGACGGATTTGGCATTACAACATCCATAGATTGAGCGAAATTTCGAAAATTTGTCTCGAATTGCTGGCGGATCTCTTCATCTTCCAGAACGTCAATACATGCTTCAATGTCAGCAGTATCAACGCCAGAAAAGTGTTTCATTACTCTGGTATGTCTAGCCGTAAGCGTTGGGATCTCATCTTTGAGACTCTTCAAAGCTCCTTTAATATCATCATATGAGAATACTTCGAGTGCTTCCGTGAGATAGTCAGACAACCCATAGTAATCGACAATAAATCCACGTGATTTACCTTCCTTGGTTCTATTAACACGGGAAATTGCCTGTAGAAGGTTATGATCCATTAACTTCCGGTCCAGATACATAACTTGACATCCCGGCGCATCAAAACCGGTCAACAACATATCTTTTACTATCAAGAAGGATAGCGGATCTTCTGCTAATGGTTTGCCAAATCGAGCAATCTGCTCCTTCTGCGTGGTGGAATCAGTATGGTTACGGAGTCGTTCAGGATCGTTATGGTCACCGGATATGATTACGGCTGATTGCGGTCCTTCCAGTTCATCCAACATTTCCTTATATGTAACAGCGGCATTTCTTGATGCCGTTACTATCATAGCTTTAAAGCCGTTAGGCTGAATGAACTCCCGGTAATGCCTTAGAATATCGATGCAAACCCATCTAATACGTTGCGGTGCTTCAAGAACAGCTAATTCATTGCCGTACTTCTTCTTGATTGCTTCTTTCTCTTCTATGGTCCGATCAGCGAAATATTGTTCGAATAGATTATCTAGCGAGTCACCAGTTACCTTGGTTTTCGCTTCCCGGCCCTCGTAGAGGATCTGAACGGTGGCACCATCTTCAACGGATTGCTCAATGGTATATGTATCGATGTAGCTACCAAATTCGTTATGGGTCTTTTGGGTCTTGATCAGCGGTGTACCGGTGAAGGCAATTTTCGGTGCATTAGGTAGTGCGGAGTTAAGATAAACGCCAAGATCACCGTATTGGGTCCGGTGACCTTCATCGACCAATACAATGATCTTCTCGGATAGATTCAATGCAGTGGAATCGTCTTCATGATCTGCACGGAACTTCTGGATCATGGCGGTAACGATATCAGAGGAATCCTTCTGTAGCAGTTCCTTCAACTTGAACACTGACCGGGCATGGTAAATCGTTTCATCTTGTGTACGCTTAAACGTAGCCGTCAATTGACTATCAAGTTGGGTCCGATCAGTGACGAATACCAACTTGTAATCCTTCAGAATGGCATCCCGGCGCATCTTTACTGCGAGAAACACCATAGTTAATGATTTACCGCTGCCCTGCGTGTGCCAGATGATTCCGCCCTTATCTTTCCGAGTAGTACCTGTTTTTAAGCGGTGTATGGTTTTGCTGACACCCCTGTATTGCTGGTATCGGGCCAGTTTTTTTATGACCTTTCCATCAACCGGTTCAAAGATGATAAAGTTCTGGACCAAATCTAAAAAGTTTTTGGGAGTAAAGACACCGGCAATGAGGATTTCTTGCGATGATGGATTATCCGCAATGTCAATTTTCTTGAGCGGATACGGATCTTTCCATTCAAGATAATGTTCCATCTTGGATGATATGGTGCCAACATTGGCTTTATTAAAGCAGGTCGATACCATCATCTGATTATAGAAGAAGAGCTTTTCAGCCCCTTCGTTTTCTATCGGTTTACGTAGGTTGGCATACCGTAAAAGCTGATTGATACCGGCTTCAATGGGATTTGTGATGTAGGGAGACTTGGCTTCGATGACCGCCAGCGGCAAACCATTCACAAACAAGATCAGATCTGGAATTATATTTTGATTAACTCCAGCTATCTTAAACTGATTGGTAACAAGGAACTCATTGTTGGCAGGATTATCGAAATCAATGATCTTAACTGTCTGACCCTTCTTACCCTTGCCAAGATCTTGTTCAACGGAGAGATATTTTATGAGGGTTTCATGGATGGATTGATTCGCTTCCATCAATGTTGCAACAGGTGGGTGGATCAGATCATGAACCAACTTCCGGTGATTATCTTCAGATATCCATGGATTGATCTTCAGGATGGATGATGACAGACGACTTTTCAGAACAACTTCTTTCTCCGATGATCGTTCTTTGGATGGATGGTCCGGTGATAGTTCTAAACCGGGAACATATGTCCAACCAATAGAAACAAGCTGGTCAATCGCCGGTTGTTCTACTTTGACAAGTTCATCATAATCCATGATAATTATCTGATTTAATTTACGTTCACTCTTTTCTTACCGGTTAGCAGATCGTTCATCAGGGCTTTTTTGAGGGCTTTGATTTGGGATAGTTTTTGTTGTTTAGTCTCGATTTCGGTATCTAAAGCCCACATAGCTTCACTAATTTTCTCTTGTTCATTATCACTAGGAACCAAAACGGTTAAATCTCGAATTGATGCAAGACTTAACGATTTATAACCAGACCCTGCCACTTCATTTTCGATTTGATCTTGCACAATTGACGAGTTCGATATGTAGTATAAGAAAAGTGGACTAATCTTCTTTGATTTTATGATGACAGTATTCTGACCAATACAAAACTTTTGCATTGTATCTACATATGAACAAACTCCATAACTTCCGACTCTGCTCATAACGATATCACCTAATTTCGGAACATGATTTCTCACAAATTCTGAGTAAATTGATTCGGTTACCTTTACCGTATTTTTCAGATTCAATTTACCCCATTTGATATCAGTAACTCGTACCATGGGATACCCCACTTGCGAAAACGATGGGGTTTTATGCAATGAATCTATCACCTGTACGATTTCAGATAATTTCCTAACGTCCCAACTCTTCGGAATCTGACCGACCGGACTATCCTTGAACTGAGTATGACCGATGCCTTTGGTCAACAACTCAGTCATCATACCTTTTTTAAGGTCTTGGAGTTTGCAGATCTGCGCTTCGCTCTTCTCGATTACATCGTCAACGGAAGTAAGGATGGATGCAATTTTTTTCTGTTCGGGGAGTGGTGGAAGCTTAACGGGAATAACTTTTAAGTCGTCAAGGCGGATACCTTTAACGGTAGAACCTGATCCCAAATGATCTATATATTCCGAATGCCCTTGATACCAATGTAACAGGTATCGATTATGAAACTTATTATTCGGAGTTATTGCTTTCAAGTCTTGGTTAATGGCAACGTCCCGATTAAAAATGACGGCCTTGCCAAGGGCCATTCTGGTAGCAATAATGACCGTGTCAGCAGGGATGAGATTGCTAGAACTTTCAGTAAGCCCCTTGTTTGATATACTCTCTTGAGTGGAAGTGAGATGAGTGCCTGTCAGGTCTTTTACAGTAGCCCACGGAATGTCACCTTCCCAATACTCTGGAATTTTACGAGAAGGAGTACCCCCGCCAACAATTTTTGACGCTAATTCTCCAAAATCATATAGATGCCACCCCTCGGGAACCAGCACACGTTCACTCATATCCAAGTTCCTTCAAGTACCCGTTCATCACTGCTTCAGCTTCGATTACCTGCTGATCTAGCTGCCGGAGATTGACCTTGTATTTGTCCCACCATTTTTCAAACAGTGAAATAATAGTTTGATCATCGGTGCCGACCATATCACGGATCTTCTCTTTGGTTTCAATGGACGGTTTAAAGTCATAATATCCATCACCACGATCATCGAACACCACCGACACGTCAAATCCAGCAAGTGTCTCTTGTATGTAATCGCTGTTCACTTCATAAACAGGGATACCGCCGTACAGGATAGCCTTTACGTCAAATATTTCCGGTGGTGGAGATGTATCGGCATACCTTCTTATATTTAAGTTGAAATCGTTCTCCTTTATCTCCTCAAAAGATACTATCTTCGAATATCTTTTTAATTCTTCATATTTATCGAAGGTATTGACGATTTTTTCAATGTCTTGATACCTGATCTTGTTCTGATTTTTACCCTCTTCATATTCCAGTTCAGAGTTAATGAAGATGACCTGCTTGCGTCTCGATATCGGCTTGTTCTTGTTGATAATCAGAAGACATGCTGGTATGCCCGTTCCATAAAAAAGTCCAGCAGGAAGCCCGACAACCGCCTCTAGCAGGTCATCTTCTAGTATGCCTTGCCTGATCCGTTTTTCACTGGAACCCCGGAACAAAACACCATGCGGCATGACAACACCTAGTACTCCTTCAGCATTTAATGAAGCTATCATATGTTGAACAAATGCTAGATCCCCTGACCCTTCCGGTGGTGTGCCGTAGGGAAATCTACCAAACTGATCATTATCGGCTGTGTTCTTGCCCCATTTACTTAAAGAGAATGGTGGATTCGCTATAACCCGGTCAAAAGTTAATAATTCCCCGCCTTCTGTATGTTTGGGATCTCGTATCGTATCACCCTTGCGTATATCGGCGTTGTATATGCCATGGAGGAACATGTTCATCTTACATATGGCCCAAGTATTCAGATTCATTTCTTGTCCATATAAAGAAATGTTCACTGAATTCTGTCCACGCGACTCAAGGTAGTGCTTGGATTGTATCAACATGCCGCCCGATCCTGCGGTAGGATCATATATACGCATCCCTTCTTTCGGTTTGATCAGATGCACCAGCAGATTGACCACCTCTGAAGGCGTGTAGAACTCACCCCCTTTTTTTCCGGCACTATCGGCAAACATCTTGATCAAATATTCATAGGCCGTACCGAGCAAATCGGGTTTGTCAAAGTCCTCATTGCGGAGACGATGCTTTGAGAAATGCGATATCAGGTCACGGAGTTTTTTATCCGACAGTTTATTCTTAATGTTGAAGTCAATGGATACAAGAACCCCTTCCAAAGAGGCATTATGCTCCTCGATTGCTTCGGTTGCTTTGTTAAGTTCTGCACCAATATCATGATGAAGATTCTTTAAATGATTCCACCGTGCGTTTTCCGGTACGTAGAAGGTTTTATATTCATCCACATCACCGGCAAGTGATTCCGCTTCAGCTTTGGATTTACCCTTATCTATATAGTAGGCGACAACCTTTTCTTGTTCCTCTTCAAAGGCATCAGATAGCCTTTTAAGGAACAGCATTCCGAAGATGTAATCTTTGTATTCGGACGCATCCATGTTCCCACGGAGGATATCGGCGGTTTCCCATAAAAATGATTCCAGTTGTTGTAGCGTGATCATATTGACGGTAGCCCTTGAGGTTATACAGGGAAAACTTATAATTAAGTTATTGATTATAGATAAATTACTTCGATTTCTATACCACGTTTCCCGAATAGCACGAAGTGTAAACTAAGAGGAGGGTCAAAATGTATAACAAATCTGATAGCGATTATTCGCTGGTATGTCCCTGCTGTTATTCGGACAACATTATAGAGATCGACCCTTCTGAAACCGATACCGCGTTGGGACTTTATCAACTATATTATTTTATAGGTGAAATCGACAAACTGACGAAAAGTTATAGATGCAACCACTGCTTTTATGAATGGTAAACGCAACCACCTTAAAAACAATCAAAACGGGCCGTTAAATCGTTTTCCACTTCACAACAGAGAAAATGCCCATTCATGATCTTAAATTGACCAAGGATGGGCAATATCCGACTTTTTAAGCCTTATCCGATAACCGGCTGTATATGTTCCGGCAGCGGATCATTCTTTCCCAACTTACCGTTTTCCGTCAAGGCACGTTTCATTATCTTCCTGTAAGATAGAACCATCTGTTTCTTGACGGTTTCCATATTATCAGCATGGCACAGTAATTCATCGTGTATCCCTAGAACGGTAATCCCCTGCTTAAGCATAAGTTCCCTTAAACAGTCTTCCATAATCAAACTGTCCTAATACATGGCTCGTACTCCGAAATCTGCGCAGATATCGTCCTTTATGTCCTTATGTTGCCCAATAAAATGCATGGAGCATTTGACTCACTTCATCATATGACAAATCAACGTTAAAATTTTCTTTCAACTTATTCATGCTGGCCGTAACCGTTCCTCTCCGATTGTCCGCATTCAAGGCAACCAAACATATTATTTTGAACTAATCCTTATAATCTATGCCGTAATCCTCTATGACATATGGATAGCCAAAGCATGGCAGGTTTTTTAGATGGTAAGCCAGCCGTGGATGCATGGCACTGAAATCGAGAGAAACCAGCGGTTCTTTGCTTCCATTGAGATACATATGTTTCCTCAAAGCCTTGGGCAAATTCATCTAATACCCATAAAACCTGCCATGCTTTTTCCAACTGTTTCTTGAGTACACCCGGAACAAACTTTTCTTCTTGATCGTGAACTCTATTTTATTAATCCATAGAAGATTTCCACCGGTGTATTTTTCGGAATGTAGATGTTTATCTAACTCATTATTATTGTGATCATTATTATCATTTCCTATAAGTATCCACCCCCCATCTCTTCTCTTACCTACTTCTAGTATATTATTACTATTCTCTTTCTTCTCTTTAATAACAGCATTGTTTACATTAATTATATAGTCTATATACCTTAAAGTATTATTAACATCTACTTCCGGGCTTTTTTGCGAATCATTTTCTTTGCCATATATTATTTCACAATCTAGAGTTGTCATTTCAATTATATTATTCTTAATGGCAATCTACAAATCATCAATAAATTTGATACTTTTTAACGGTACACCAGACGCTCTAACAATTATTATTTGTTTTTCATATTTGTTATTAAATTTTTTGGTTAGTTTCTTGTTGCTATCAGTGCGAACAGAATCTTTGTAATCCACCACGAAAGTGTGCCATTTTTCCTTTCCTTTATGCTTACCCTTAACCACTTTCCTTCGAATGCGATCAGTTTTAATCAACAGATCATGCTCGATCAAATCTTCAAAGATTGCTTTATTAATCAATTGGTTAAATATGATTCTTCCTTTCTCCGAGAACTGCATCCTAGAGATGTACCCCTCGTCATTTTCATGGTTATAATTACCAATTTTATTATCCATGATGTCGAGCAGATCAAGCGCATCTGTTATAAAAATGAAAGCATCGTACACTAACTCCTTATCTGATATTTTTATGCTTCGATCCAAGTGCAACATTTTAAAATATCTTTTCTTGCCGTGATAAAGGTTGTTATCTCTTGAATATTTGATTTGATAACCGACATCCAAACCATATAGCATGTTGGTAAGGACTAATTTTACCCAACTTTTCCAACGTATTAAGTTGTTTTCCTTGTTTAAAAAAAGTGATGTTTTTGCAGCTTTTCTCCGAACAGTGCTTTGCTGCTCTTTCGTCAGAAGAGAAAACTTTTCCCAAACAATGGTTTTATCGATGGTGATGTCCTCGTTGCCAACCAGCAAGTTCATCACTTGGATAGCGTCATCTATGATAGGATCAGATATCGCATCGAACAGTTTTTGTTGATCATCACCACCAGTAAAGTATTTACGTAACGCTCTAAATTCTTTGGCATTTACAAATTCATCATCATATTTTCCATCAATTTCTAGTTCGGGACTCTATACAAATTCATCATCAAAATACTCGTCGTAGTCATCCGGTACAAACTCTTCACATTCTTCCATTCTTATTCTCCTCGTTTAACATTTGTTTTATTTTTTCCTGTTCTTCGATGGTCGCCAATGAAAGCACACCATCTATCTGATTAATTCTGTATCCATCGGTAATTTCCTCCTGTGTGTCATCGTGAAACACGACGATGACTTTCTTGATCTAACTGTTGTTGTCCATATCATGAACTCCTTGACCCTTCCGGGCCGGTCTGCGCCTTTCGGCATTTTTATAATTGTACATATATCATCTTTTTTTATTTTTTTTTGGTCTGGCAAAAAAAATCGATGGCCCGATCAAAACTCCGCCAGTTATCAATCCTAGACGTTGCTCAATCCCCAAAGTTTACATCTAACAAGGGAGATGTATCAGGTTATCCCTTTATATATATCATATTATTTTCAAGGATTATTTCACGATACGTTTGCCCCCCCCCACACACACCATAAAAACTAATTTAAGACATTATCCCAATTGCCCCCGGTTGATTATCGGCCCAACTAATGTTATACTTGAATTAAATTCAGATTAAATACGGGGCAACGCATGGGGAGAAAAAAAGAAAAAGGATTTACAGGAATGGCGGACGTCAAAAAGATGTTTAAGCGTGAGGGGCGGTGGTTAAAAATACCGGCGACAAATGGAAAACTGGTCGCAATCGGTGATCTGCATGGTGATGGAAAAATTCTAAATCGTGTTCTGGAGAGATTCTATTACGGTAGCGATGACTACGTTATGATCTTTTTGGGCGACTATGTCGATAGGGAACCCACGTCATGGGAGGATAATAAAAGTGCAGTGGTCGATAAGCTACTTACGCTGAAAAGGAGATATCCTAATCGTATTTTCTTGATAGCTGGTAACCACGATCTGACCAATCGACTTTATGCATCGTTTTATAGCGATTTTTGGGATAGTTTATCGGATGAAGAACATGATTTTTATAGCGATGTCCTAACTGCTATGCCGCTGGTGGCTACTACGGAAAATGGAGTAGCTTTTTGCCATGCTACATTACCTCTAGATAACGACTTCAGCAACTTTGACCTTACCAATGACTGTTGGATTGACACAATTTGGGCAGATTACCACACTCCTAAAAGTGCAAGCTCTGCCATGCGTCCCGTCCGTTTAGTTAAAGATTTCAATAAAAGCATGTCAGCATTTAATTCTACAGTTTTGATTCACGGACACCGGCCCACTGCTCCGTTAACTATGTACAGAAAGCGGCTAATAACTCTTCAGAGTAACAGATTTTATGAACAAGAATGTGGTATTCACGTTGCGGTGGTGGATCTGGCGAAGACCATAAAAAACTCTGACGATATAGAGATTATGAAGTTAACGGTCTGAATTATAATTAGAAATAGGATTATAATCATTTATCTCCCCAAACTAGATCTTAAGGCGTCAGATTTTCCATGAACAAAGATACACTAAACAAAATTCTTAAATTTCGGGGCGATATCCGCTCCTCGTTTATTTATTTAATGGATATATATGATGACCTTGGATTTAAGCAACAGACGAACCTAAGGGCTGCTACGGATGGCTATGAAACCTTTGGTAACGGAATCAGATCGTACCGGCAGAAAGGATTGCTCCAGCCGATAGAAAAAAATGGTGTCCGTTTAATACTGAACGGTAAAAACCTGATCCAATATCTGCTGATACAACGTTTTTTGTTTTTGGGAGCGAAGTTAGGTGAGTTAATAGAAGTGATTCCAGCGATGTCTGACGAGAACTTGCAATATCTTATATTAGCCGAGACTTTGTCATTGAGCGACCTGCCAATGTTATCACCATCGATATCTATCCTCAAACCATCGGCTAATATTGACAACGCCATGGAGAGTAGCTTCCCCATCTGGCATCATCTTTCCATCTCCAAAGATATTATATTGAACATTAACGCCAAGAAATACTCGTCCCGTAATTTCGACAAGTTGAAGGTTAAGCTAAAAGAAGTCTTGGATAACTTCGAGTTCTGAGCCTTCCAATTTCTCCTATCATAATGAATAACAACCCATCCCCATCAGCAGGACCAGCTTCCTTCATATTTGGCGTGATCAGTATATTTTACCTATCCCCTATTTTCGTACCATTGGCGGTAATTACAGGTATCGTTGCCTTGTTTAAGAAGCAGTTTGTTTGGGGAGTTCTGGCATTATTCTGTGCCGTTATAGGATTCTTGACATCACCGATATTATTGGCAGCACTTGGATTAACCGCCTTGGCACTTGACCCACATAGCATTCATTTTGAATATAGTTATCCCAAAGAACATATCGAGAAACCAGCACCAGAGAACAAAAAGCAGCTTATAGAAATAAGATCCATCCAACCGCCGTACACAAAAGAACACGGTCAAACGACATTTTATAGGATTTGAAAATCCAACCACGGTTTACCCATTGAGTATATATAACAAAATCAAGCAAGCTGCCGGTGACGTTGCCGATAGTATCGCCATCAGAATAATTAACTCACGCATTGAAAACTACGGTGCCGTTCAGTCGCTCAAAATCAATCGGGTATTGCATGAAATCGACATCTCCTTGACACTTCATGGAGAAAAAGATCTCGTCCATGTAATTTGTAGGAAGTATTCTTTCCATGTAATGGAAGAGAAAATCTATGCAAAGGTTGAATCCTTCACTTCGTGTCGCCCATGGTTGAATGCGATTCTGAATGACTTCGCTACAAAGAAGTTATTTCCGTTGAATCATCCACAGGCGAAAATGATCCCTGTTTATTTCGGTTATGATGTGCAGGATGGTAAGAAGCGGCGGCAAGATGCTTGCCAGAACAGTCCGCAAGCGATATCCAACCCGGAATGTGGACTCATATAATAAGAAATAAGAATAGCGAGGAGACGAACTATGGCCCTTACAAAAGCAGACTTAGTTCAGCATATATATAATGTTCATCCAAATTTGACAAAGCCACAAGCAACTGATGCTGTAGAAACTTTTCTATCGTTGTCCAAGTCCACGTTGATAGGTGGTAAAGATTTACTACTTACCGGCTTCGGAAAATTCAACATTCAGAATAAAGCCCCACGTATTGGTCGTAATCCAGCCACGGGCAAGTCTATGCTTCTTGCCGGGAGGAGGATTGTTACCTTTAAACCGTCCGGTTTATTACGGACACGAATCAATACTGACTGATCATTAGATGGACTGAGATTTACCCTGTCCGTCAAGTAGCATCGTTAGCAGTAGTCCGTCATCTTGATGGGCTTGGTTTTGAACCCTTTTCAGAAAACTTTAAAATGCTGGCGCATTTTCAGCCCTTGATTTTGCGTATTTTGAACACGATTCGGTTTACATAAAAAAAGCCTAATACAGTGGAAGTATCTATACCCCCCGGCCTCAGTTTTCTATCCCAAATCAAATCCTCGCTATAATTTTCGACCTAACATACCCCCAAATAACTGACACCCATTGGCATTGCTTTTGGCGGGACCGGTCGTGAGCACGTTCTAAATTATATTTGCTGTATAAATTTCTCGCAACACATGTCGCAATTTATGGGTTACTGCACATGAAAATACATTGATTGGTACTCATATAAAAATTATTTTATTTTTCTTAGTACCACGATGTGGTTTTTCCACTTATTGAAATATCAGCTATTTTTGAACAAGATCAGGTTTCTACTATTGATTAATCATGATTACAAATAGTTACCGTTTCGCACTGCTCCGTTTCGTTGACATGAATCTAATCTGGAGTTGTAATTTTGCAAAATCATATAGTTAGCTAAAAATCACCCCATTGACTTCTTTCGAAAAATATCCTACCTTCTTCCTGAATGAAACAATTGCATTTAGCAATAGTAATGTTGAAGGAAATTTAATTTAAAGGAGATTGAATTATGGATGATGTTAGAATGCTCACTATTAATGAGTATGCAAAGTTTTTTGGTGTTTCTGTCAGAACTGTTCATAGAATGATAACTGAAAATACAATTGATGCTCTCGATTTAAACAACGGTCGCAAGAAGAAATCTTTATGGAGGATTCCAGTTAAACTGTCAGGAATTAAATCAAACGAGAGGAGAATCGCATGAGTAAAAGGATAAAAACTAGATATGCTGGCGTATATTATAGGGAGGTGGTGAAGGATGGCGCAGTTTTGGATAAATACTATATTATTAGGTTTTTTAATAAAAACATTCATGAGTACAAAGAGGAGGGGGTAGGGTTCCACTCAGAAGGTATTACTCCTAGTTTTGCAAACACCAAACGAAACGAGATAGTAAGGAATATAAAAAGGAATGAGGGGCATCAAAGTTTGCAAGATGAACGAAAGGCGTTGTTTGAAGCTAAGCAGAAACAAGATAGTAAATGGACTTTTGATAAGTTATGGACCGAGTACAAAGAAAAGTACAAGACCGTGAACAGGAAAGAGTATAAGGGGTTGGCTACGGACGAAAGTCGCTACAAAAAATATGTACAGCCGATTATTGGTGGGTTGGGACCTGCAGAGGTAACCAGTAAACATATTGATTTAATACGAGAAGCTTCCACTAGAAATAATCTCGCCCCGCAAACACAGAAAAATATACTTGAGATTGTTAGAAGAATATCTTCATGGGCAACCGGTGAAAATAAATGTGAAGGTGTTCAGTTCAAAATTAAGATGCCGTCTGTAAACAACAAAATAAATGAATCGCTAACGAAAGATGAAATCAATAATATGTTGTTTGTATTAGAAAAATACGAAAATAGAACGGTCGCAAATATAATAAAAATGGCGTTATTTTCAGGAATGAGAAAATCTGAGATTCTAAATTTAAAATTAGAACACTGTGATTTTGACAGGAAAATTATTACTATTGTGAACCCGAAAAGTGGCGTTGATAAAAAAATCCCGTTGAATAGCGGTATCTTGCAAATTTTAGAAGAGCAAAAGCAAAATGTTAAATGTAAATCTGAATATGTTTTCCCGAATTCACAAGGGAAACCATACAGTGATATAAGGCGGCACTTAAACCGTTACAAGCAACTGGCAGGACTCAAGGATGATTTTCGGCCTCTGCATGGACTTCGGCAAACCTTTTCGAGTTTTGTGTCTGAAGCGGTGGGTATATTTAACCAAAGAATTGTTAACACATGGTAGTGTTGCCGTTACAGAACGCTACGTTAATCCTAACCAGCAACGATTACATGAAGCGTCTGAAAATGTTTTCAGTGAAATGGTTAGAGGGGAAGATTAAGATTGCCAGTCCCATATCCTGTCCCATAGTTATTAAAAACTAAGTGGTGCATTGTCTGACATATGAAATTAGTGAAACTTTACAATATGACAATATTTTCAGTATGTTGAGTTTGTATTCTGATTGTCAGGAGTTGACATCGGATGACGCAAAATGCAGGTGTTCTTGGTCTCATAACCCGAAGGTCACAGGTTCAAATCCTGTCCCCGCTACCATGCAAATTCAAGGACTTACGGCTTTTGGCTGTAAGTCCTTTTTTTTGTGCTTGGTGTACGTTTGGTGCAACGGACCATCGTGAGCTTAAAAAATACCCTCCTGTCAGACTAGCGGACGCTAGTTGACATAGTGGCATGTTTTTCTTGATTTCTTATATCTCCTTAAGTCCTCCCCCCCCTCTAAAAAAAATCCGGTTGCGCCGGCATCCTTTCGGAAGAATGTCGGCAGAATACGTTTCCCCCGAACAACAATTCAGATCTTGTCTGGCGTCATTTTTGTAAAATCAATTCTTAACATAACAATTGACAATCTCGTTATTGTTTCATTTTATTCTTATTACAAAGAGCCATTATTTCATCGGGATTGTGAGTCCAGGAGGAAAAGTGTAAGGATGGCGCGCATATTTCGTTGCCGGATGACAGGGCCTGGCAACACATGAAGGGGTTGCCGAGCTAATAGGTTTTTCCCGTTTGGCAGCAAGGGGTGGCATGCCGGATTGCCCGTTATCTAGGGGCTTGCCGTGCGTTCCGTCCTGATAATTATTTCTTAGGATACTCAAGGAGTAAACATGCCTCCTTTGTTGGCGCGTCTCAGGGGGCAAGCCGTCTCCTCCTTGCAATTATGCCAGGTTGTTAAATGGTTCATTCAGGCATCCGGCCGTGTCCTGCTTCTCCTTGTCCTGTTGCCGAATTTCCTTGTTTTTTCCTGGGTGCAAGCCGCCGAATCATTGGAGACCGCCAACCAGGAATATGTGCGCCAGCAGGAGCGTGAACGCGTTTTACGGCAGCAACAGGAACAGACGCCGGATGTCCGCTTGCAGCCGGGCGCCAGAGAGGGCGAATCGGGTTTTCTGCCGGACGATGAAACACCCTGTTTCCGGATTGAACGCATTGTCTTGACCGGTGACGCGGCGGAACCGTTTCAGTGGGCCCTGGCCTTTACCGATCGAACCGGCAGCGGCGTCTACGACCCCGCCCTGCATCGTTGTCTGGGAACTCGCGGTATCAACCTGGCGATGCGGCGGATCCAAAATGCTATCATAGCACGCGGATTCATCACTACCCGGGTGCTGGCCGAGCCCCAGGACTTGTCCAGCGGCACACTCCGCTTGGCCCTCATCCCTGGCCGGATCCGCACCATTCGTTTTGCCAACGAGACGGAGGCGCGGGCCACGCAATGGAACGCGCTGCCGGTCCGCTCCGGCGATCTGCTCAACCTGCGCGATATTGAGCAAGGGTTGGAGAACTTCAAGCGTGTGCCCACGGCCGAGGCCGATATCCAGATCACCCCGGCCGATGGCGACGACGCCCGGCCTGGTGAGAGCGATCTGGTCATTTCCTGGAAACAGCGTTTCCCTCTGCGAGGCAATCTTTCCATCGACGATTCCGGCACCAAGGCCACCGGCAGATATTTGGGCAGCGCCACCTTGTCCTGGGACCACGCCCTCACCCTCAACGACCTGTTGTATGTCAGCTTCAACCACGATTTGGGGGGCGGCGACCCCGGCGACCGGGGGACCCAGGGAGGCGTTGCCCATTATTCCGTACCGTTTGGTTACTGGCTGCTCGGTTTGACCGCCAGCCAGAGCCGCTACCACCAGTCAGTGGCAGGGGCGAGTCAGACGTACCTGTACAGCGGTGAAAGCGTCAACGGGGATATCAAACTCTCGCGTCTGATCTATCGCGACGCGGTGCGCAAGACCACCGTCTCCTTGGGCGGCTGGGCCCGTTCGTCCAAGAATTTCATCGATGACACCGAGGTCGAAATCCAGCGCCGCCGCATGGCCGGTTGGGAAGCGGGACTCAATCACCGCGAATTCATCGGCCCTGCCACCTTGGATCTCAACCTCAACTACAAGCGCGGCACGGACGATCTGAATTCGCTGGCCGCTCCGGAAGAACCGTTCGGCGAGGGGACATCTCGGCCCAAAATCATTACCGGAGATGCCCAACTGACCCTGCCGTTTACGCTCGCGTCCCAGCGGTTCCGGTACCAAGGTGTTCTCCGCGTGCAGTGGAACGATACGCCGCTGGTGGTGCAGGATCGTTTTGCTATCGGCGGCCGCTTCACCGTGCGCGGCTTTGACGGCGAGAACACCCTGCTGGCCGAGCGTGGCTGGCTGATCCGCAACGATCTGGGCTGGATGGCCGGGCAGAGCGGCCTGGAGCTCTATCTCGGGCTTGATCACGGCGAGGTGGGCGGCGACAGCAGCAACCGCCTCCTGGGGAAGCGGTTGACCGGCGCTGTCCTTGGGTTGCGCGGTGAGTTTAAGGGTGTTGGCTACGATGTCTTCGTTGGCACGCCGCTTGATAAACCGGAAGGTTTCAAGGCTGCTACCGCCATCACCGGTTTCACTTTGAGTTGGAGTTTTTGAAAGAGACCTGCATACAAGATGTCGGCTAGGCTTAAAAAAACCGGAGGGTGCTGAGTCCGGGGAGGACAGCATTCTTGCCGCACAGACGGTTCGATATCAAGAGGAAGAAATCATTTTGAACAAGCATAAGTTTAGAATTATTTTCAATAAAGATCTCGGGGTGTTTGTGATTGTCGCTGAGAATGTGCCTAGCCAAGGCAAGGGCGGCGGCAAGGCTTCAAAAAACAGGGAGGGTTCCGAAGCCAAGCAAAACGGTATTCTCGCCGCCCTCCTCCCGGCCCTGCGCACGACCCTCGGCACGGTGCTGGGGCTTGGTTTGCTGGCGGTCCAGGCGCAGGCGCAGATCGTGGCAGACCCGAACGCCCCGAGCAACCAGCGGCCCACGGTGCTCACTGCCCCTAATAACGTGCCGCTGGTCAATATCCAGACGCCCTCGGCCGCAGGCGTGAGCCGCAACACCTACAGTCAATTCGATGTTGAGCGGCAGGGCACCATTCTCAACAACAGCCGCACTAACACCCAGACCCAATTGGGCGGTTGGGTGCAGGGCAACCCCTGGCTGGCCGGAGGCGGCGCGCGGGTCATCCTCAACGAGGTCAACAGTTCCAACCCCAGCTGGTTGAACGGTTACATCGAAATTGCCGGGCAAAGATCAGAGGTGGTGATCGCCAATCCCTCGGGGATCAATGTTGATGGCGGCGGTTTCATCAACGCGTCCCGCGCCACCCTGACCACCGGCACTCCCGTGGTCAGCGACGGCCTCCTGACGGGATACCAGGTCCGGGGTGGTCAGATCAGCATTGGCGCCGCCGGGCTTGACGCCAGCACCACCGACTACACCGACCTGATCGCCCGTTCGGTGCAGGTTAACGGCGCCATCTGGGCCAATCAGCTCAAGACGACCACCGGCAGCAATCAGGTGGATGCAGATAATACGGCCGCGACGCCGATTTCGGGCACCGGCCCTGCCCCTGCCTTTGGCATTGATGTGGCGCAACTGGGCGGTATGTATGCGGGGAAAATCATCCTGGTCGGTACCGAGGCGGGGGTAGGGGTGCGCAATGCAGGGGCTCTCGGGGCCAGTGCGGGCGAGGTGGTGGTCACAGCCGACGGCCGGCTGGAAAATAGCGGTCGGGTCACCAGTAGCGGCAATGCCACCCTCGACGCCGGCACCGGCATCGCCAACAGCGGCACGATTTACAGCCAGGCGGATACCGCTTTGAGTACCAGGGGTGATATCGTCAACAGCGGCATCATCGCCGCCCAAGGGAACACCACCCTGGCCGCGACTGGCACAGGCAGTGGCATTAGCTCGACCACAGGCTCGGTGCTGGGTGCGGGTGTCCAGAGCGATGGCGGTCTCGGCACCAGCGGGGCACTAACCGTGCAGGCTGCCCAAAAAGTAATCGCGCAGGGGCAAAATCTGGCGGGCCTTGATCAGCGCATCAGCGGCAGCAGCCTTGATCTTGCGGGCAGCCAGACCAGCGGCCGCAATCTCTGGCTCACTGCGGCAAGCGGCGACCTCGATCTCAGCGTAAGCGCCATATCGGCCAGCCAGACCCTGACCGCCAGTGCCAGCCAGGCGCTGCGCACCGATCATGCCGTGGTCACCGCCGTCCAGTTTGTGACCAGCGCTTTCAGCCTCTCCAATGTGTACGGCCATCTGGTGCAGACCGGGACCTTTGATTGGAGTCTTGCCCTGACCGGCGATCTGGATAACAGCTTTGGCCGCATCGCCACTAACAGCCGCAGCCTCAGCTTAAGCGCCGCCACCCTGACCAACACCGATGGCGCCATTGAGCATGCCGGCGACACGGCCTTGCGGATTACCGCTACAACCCTTAACGGTCAACGGGGCCAGATCGAGAGCAACGGCCTCCTGGCCCTCAGCGCCACCACGGTCCAGTTGGACAACGGTCGAACGGTTGCCGGGCAACTTGATTTGGCAACGGCGACCCTCACTAATACCAATGGCCTGCTGGCGCAAATGGGTAGCGGGGCCGGCAGCATCAGCGCGACCACGCTTTTCGACAACACTGGGGGCAGCTTGCTCGGCAACGGCAGCCTGCATTTGAACGCGGGCGATATCGGCAACCAGGGCGGCTCCATCCAGGCCGCAGGCACGCAAACGGATCTGACCCTCACCGCCACCGGCCGCCTGGACAACAGCCAGGGCGGCAATATTGGCGCTAATGGAGTCGCCAGCTTGACGGTCAGGGCCTTGGACAACACTCTGGGCCGGATCACCGCGGCGCTGGGGGCTGATATCAAGGCTTCGCAAGAAGTGATCAATAGGCAGGGCACCGTGGCCGCGGGCGGGCAGATCAATCTCAGTGCCTCTAACATCGACAACAGCGGGGGCACTATCGGCTCGGTGAACGAGGGCCTCAGTCTGATAGCCACCGGCAGTTTCAACAATAGCGGCGGCTGGATTGAGGCGGCGAAGTTCCTCAGCCTCTCCTCCTTTGGCCTGAGCAACACCGACGGCGCCATTCTCGGTAGCAGCCTCACGCTCAACAGCCAGGAACTGGCCTTCGACAACACCCGCGGCAAGGTGATCGCCACCGGCAGTAAGGATAGTGGCACGCTCACCCTCGGCAGCGGCGCCCTGACCGTTGATGCCGGGTTGATCCAGGCCAAGGGTCAGCTGGCTATCGACACCCACGGGCAGAACCTCTCCAACATCCATTCCGGCACGAATGGCGGCATTGTCGGTCAGGCGACAGGGACAAGCAGCCTCAAGCTGACCACCGGCAATCTCGACAATAGCGCCGGCTACCTCGGCGCAGGCGGGGCGATCACGCTGCTGAGCACCGCCGCCATCACCAACACCGGCGGCGGGCAGATCATCGGCAGCGACCAACTGCGTGTAAGCGGCAGTTCACTCGACAATCGGGGCGGGCAGATCCAGACCATAAGCGATCTCGACCTTACCCTCAGCGGCGCCTTGAATAATAGTGCCAGTCTGATCCGTTCCGGGAAGACTCTGAGCGTGACGGCAAACAGCATCGTCAACACCGATACCCAGGGTAGCGGCCAGGGACTGGAGGGCAACGATGTTGCGTTGACAACCACCACGCTCGACAACCGAAGCGGTGCCCTCCGCGCCGACAACAATGTCATTGTCACCAATAGCGGTACCATCGATAACAGCAGCGGTCTTATCAGTGCCGGGCAGGAGTTGACCCTGCGCGACCTGGCCGCAATCAAACACCTGGCGATCACCAACACGAGCGGCACCCTGATCGGCGGCAGTCTCCTGCGGATCAACAGCGCCAGTCTCAGCGGCGACGGCAACCTGCTCAGCCGGGGCGATATGGATATTGCGCTGACCAGCGCCTACCTTCACACCGGCCAGCTGCAGGCCAATGGGAATGTGGATTTTACGACCACAGGCCAATTCGTCAACCGGTCGACGCTATCGGCCGGTCAGACCCTGACTCTCCAGGCCGCCGGGATCGACAACCAGGCAGACGGCACGATCACCGCCCAAACGACGAGCCTGACGACTGCCGGTAGCCTGACCAACCGGGGCCTGATCGACGGCGGGGAGACCTGGCTTGCCGCCTTAACCTTGAACAACCTTGGCACCGGCCGCATTTACGGCGACCATGTCGCGATTGCCGCAGGTACCTTAACTAACGATGTCGAAAACGGGGTCGCGCCGGTCATCGCGGCTCGCAATCGGCTCGACATCGGCGCGGAGAGTTTCACCAACCGCGAACACGCCCTGCTCTTCAGCGGGGGCGACATGGCGATTGGGGGCGGGCTTGATGCGGCGCATCAGGCCACGGGTCAGGCAGGCACCCTCAATAATACCAGCGCCACCATTGAGGCCCTGGGGAGCATGGCAATCAGAGCTGGGCAGATCAACAATACCAATGCCCATTTCAGCATAGCGATTATGCAGGTCGGCTCGCCAGAAACAATTGATCAGTATCAACTTGCGCCAGGATCGGATTTTCATCCTTCAGACCTTGTGAACCGTTACGCATTCCAGGATGTGCAACTTTTTGATTGTGAAGCGCAATGCATGGCAATATTGGCCACGGGAGACGCGAGCGACAATTACAATCAATACCATTACACCCGCACCATTTCACAAACCCAGGTAACGGCAACAGATCCAGGGAAAATTTTGACTGGCGGCAACCTGGTTTTAACAGGCAATAATTTGTTGAATGATAAAAGCCTCCTTATTGCTGGCGGCGCTATCAATGCCAACCTGAACACCATGAACAACAGTGAAACACTGGGGGAATACCACCTTGAGGATGTGGGGACAGTCTATCTCTTTCGAAGACAAAATGTATCAGGAAGAGATTATTCGAATGTGTACCCGGTTCTCTACCAAGACAGTGTGGTGCAAACCATCAATATTCCTGTCACCGTCTATCAACAAAACACCACCCCCAGCGGCACCGGCACTGCAATCAACGCTCGTTCCACCGGCTCCGTCACGCAGGCTCCTGACAGCACGGGGGCCTTCAACGCCGCTATCGCCAGCGGGCAAAGCCTCACCCCTATTACCCAGGTGGCGGCCCTTCAGGGCAGCACCGTCTTCGGTCCGGCCCTGGTGGTGCGGAGCGGCGGGATCAACACCACCGCGCCCAACAACAGCCTGTTTGTGGTTACGTCCGATCCCAGCC
>TBL_comb47_HYPODRAFT_10001954_pt1 | contig 26128 bp, 11 predicted proteins | sample TroBogypolimnion_40_FD_10682 | JGI IMG/M metagenome (IMG submission 10682)
CAAACGGGGCTCCTGCGTAAATGCTACAGTTTAACGGGCAAGTATCTATACTATACCCGTATCTAGCTTCATAACTAGGGGTAGATGACACCAACTGTTGAATCTGTTGTATCTGATTAGTGCCTATTTCAATAATATCGCCCACAGACAAAGTCACGTTTGTAAAATAAACAGTATTTCCACTTACGCTGTATTGTCCTGTGTAGGATTGAGATGTTGACAGTAAGAAATTATTATTTAATTGTACGGCCAATGGATACGACACACTTCCGGGCACTGTATAAGATAATTGTGTTGAATCTGTAACAGTATAACGTATCACACTACGATCAAACACATAAGAAGTACCGGCTTTACCTAAACCATTTACCATTGTGTCAGGTGCGCCTATCATTATTTGTCTTCCATCGGTAGTGGTTGATATACTACTGCCAAAATTATCACCGCTCAAAGAATTTGTTGACACAAAACTGGTTACATACTGCCAATAGGTATCGGCAGTAACTATTATTTTTGCTCCCTCTCCAGGAAGTGATCCTGACGCAAATGTCATTACAGTTGTTGTACTATCAAATGTATAATCAATATAGGGTCTTTGTATTTGATCGTTTACAGTAATAGAAAAACTGTTGTAGTTGGTAGCGGTATATAATACTGTGTTAAGGGCAAAATTATTGGTATGGGTAATTCCGGTACCAGTAAAACTAAAAGCACTTATTCCGCCGTTGACTACATGAGTAACTAGAATATCGATATCATTGACAATATTTGCGCCACCTACTTTTGTTCCCGCGATATATACTCGGTCTCCTACTTGATATCCTATTCCAGAAACAACTAAAGATAATTGATATTGGCCTCGTATAACGTTTATGTTGAAAGCACAGTTTGAGCCCACACCCGAAGTAGATGACTGCGTTACGTCATAATAAGTATAGGAATCCAATTGTGCTTGTTGGTTGCGTGTTATTTGAACAGTTTGACCAGTAGTGGGTGTAAGAGCAAAAACAACCGATGTTGAATCAACCACGTAATCTGATCCCAATATCGCTACGTTATTATCTAACATCACTGTAATCTGATTAGGGTATGTACCGGCATTTACCTGCAGTGCGTCTATGTAATTAAACGTATTTGTTAACCCGTTGGCTAAGTGAGATACTGTTTGTGTTTCTACATCAACCCGTTCGTAGGCATAGCAAGTATTTTTTCCTGGTGCTGTAATATACATCCATCTTTCGTCAGAGCTTATTGTGCCAGCTGTACCAAAATTTATGCTGCTGAAATCAAGATCTGGTGCTACCAAAAGTTGTGTAATGTTATAAGTAGAGCTATTAGAGTTTCTATAAATTACTGCGGCATATCCTGCTCCTGAATTACTATTGCTAGCACCTGCCACTGCCCACTGCGATTGTCCAAAAGTTACAAAATTTCCAAATCCAGATGTTTCCTGTGCGGTTAATATCAGACGTGTGCTGTATTCATAGTTAGAATTAACTGAATAAAAATAACAATATACAGCCCCTTGGTTGGTATCTATCCCAGGAGCTCCTACAAGTAGTCCCACATTGTTTAATGCTTGTGACACACTTACACCATATTGAGCTGTAGCAGTCAATGACGGAGTGATGGTGTTGCTGGTGACAAATGGGCTTTGTTTTTCTAAAGTTTCCCAATGTCCATTACCGTCATTATCTACCCAAGCTTTAGCTCCAGGAACTAAACTATTAACATAGCCAAGAAGAGAAATATCACTAGCTTGACTTACTCGGGCACTTTGTAATTGGAAAATTAATCCAGATCCTGTTACAAAAGATACGTTGGTATTAGTAAAAGTAAAACTTATAGTAAATGTAGTGGGAGATGGTACGCCCAACACACGATAAACTCCATTTATACCATTATTAAAATATTTTATGATGATCAAATCAGCTACTTTTAATCCATGCGGTACACTGAATGTAGCAGTACTTGTACCGTTTAGATTGTCTGATAGTCTAGTCATCTGTCCTGCGATATCATTTACTCGATAAACTCCCCAGTCATAACTGTTGGTTTTTGCCACCCAAATATATGTACCTATACCTATGGTTGACAAGTTTGCATCTAAACTCGTTGGGCTATTGATATCAAACACAGTTATATCAACGTCATCTAAACTGACATACCCAGCCGATGGTAATGCCGCAGGCAAAGCGGAATTTTCATAAGTTGTAGGCAGTATATTAGTAGAAGTTACAGCATAACTTTCTTTCCAAAGCTGATTGACATACAAACTTTGATTGGCTTGACTAGTTTCACCTGGTTGTATTATTTGTATAGTAGAAGGATTATAAGACAACAATGATTCTATTAATTGTATTTCAACATAGCTTCTGTTGGCACTTGCCCCGTACGTGCCCGATAGTATGCCCCAATTTTCATATATTTGATAGTCACCAGATTCTTTAGAAAGTTTGGCTAAATTAAATACTTCAGCAGCCTGTAATGTGCCTTTGGTACCAATAAACTGTTGATAGAGTTGAACTTGTGACACACCGTTTAAGTTCATATCTGTCATGTACTGACGCGGTCTAAATCCTATCAACCCAAAAGCAAACAAATCGTTGTCACTGGTTAAATTGGCTTGATAAACGTTGTAGGCATTGACTAACTGATTGGCTTTGTTGGCAAGATTGGGCAATAATCCAGTATCAATCAATTGATATTCGCTTTTGACCCACTCGGCATAATTAAAAGTTTGTTGTGGTTCACTTATTACCAGTGCTTGCCAGTAAACATTTTTGTATAAAACTATATCACCTTTGGTATATTTGGTGTAGGGTTGCCATTGAACTATGTTGTTTAGATTAAGGATAAAACCTTGAGCGTTAAGCTGTCCGTTCCACTCTGTGGTAGTAGATGCTACAAGACTTAATCTTATTTGTCTGGCCGCAGTGATAGGATCGTATATAAGATCATTAAATTGATCGGTATTGTCCAACACTATCATATCTTCATAATTGGTAAATTTAAGAGTTAAAAAGTTTATAGTTTGATTATCAGTAGTTGTGACAGTAAAATTGTTGCCGTCACGATTTACTATCATAGTTCTTACATCTAAAACTTTATAATTTTGATTTAACAACATATTTTCAGGAGTTACACTGGCAATAGTATCAACAATAGATATTGGTTGGCTAGCAGTAATTGAAGTAGCGCAGGGGTTGAGATTTATAATAGTACCAACGCTCCAAGACTGTGTGGCAAAATTTAAAAATTCTGTTGCCATTTGACGCCAGTTTAAAGTATAACCGTTTTCTATATTAGTAAACGTCAATCCTTGACTTTCTAAATAAACTCCGTACCCTAATAGAAAATCACATACACTAGCTGAATTGGTAAATGTATAGCCGTAGGGTATCTGGGTAGTAATCGTAGTAAATTGATTGGGCACTTGTATAACAGTATTGCCGGCAGTGATGGTAACGTATGTGCCGACAGGATTGCTGACTTGTACTGTAAAATAAGGATTTACATTACTATATCCGTAAACTGTATAGCCTATGCTGCCATTTTCCAACTGCGTTACTTCTACTATTACCGAGCTATAAGTAACGCTGTTAAACGGTTGATTTTTATAAAATAATATATTGTAACTTGATGGCGGTATCAAGAGACTGTTGTTTGTAGAGCTAGGGCCAACACGTTCTGTACTTATTTGTACATACACAGGATCACTAAAGGCTGCCATGCGATAACATAGTCTTACATCTAAGTTAGATAAATCGTTAGTCAATGCCTCGGTGCTATTGAGTCCTGTCTGCTGATTATAGTCAACAATCCAGTTAATATAAGATGCTTTGCTTAGTCCATTTCCATAGACCTGAACTCCTGATGCGTTTAATCGATACCGTGTATTGTATAAGTATTGTCCCATGGTGGTATCATAACGGTATAGATCTCTGTCTGCAAATAAAGAGAAAAATTCAGCAGGTTTTGTCAAAGCCAACATACGCATTATGGCAAACGGATATGAGCTTGAATTCCACCATGATGCCTGAACTGGGCCGCCATCTCCTGCTATCCAAGATTTTTGATAAGAAGTAGGATCAGTTAAGCCAACCAAACACTCACTAGGAGGTAATAACTGTCCACCGGATCCACTAGGTATGATGCTGGTTAATCCTGGTCTGGCATATTCTGGCAGTATATAAGGACCTGCTGGATCAGCTACTAAGCCCGCGGATAAATCATCCCATAACACAGTATTACCTGATGTATAAGGACCAGGGCCATAGCGAAGTGACCACCAAACAGGCTCTTCTGAAAATCCCAGCATTTCCCAAGGTGTAACATTTGGAGTTTCTGTATCATAGAAGTAACGATACAATCCTCTCCAATTGCCTTGGAGTAATTGTTGTTTATCTATACGATTAGCCGATTGACTGTAATTCCAAGTAAACGGATTGTTAGCAGTATAATCTTGAGCGGTATAGTTTATTCTATTTTGTCCTACCCAAGTTAAAAAATCATCATTTAATATTTGATTGATTTCAGAATATGTATACGGTGTAGTTCTGAAATAGCCAGGGAGTAATGCGGTAGTTTGCGCTGGATAAAATGTAGGATCTACATTGTCAGTTGACAAAGGTATAGGATTGTCATCTACCTTTATGTTGTCATAGATACGTTTTTCAAATTCTAGAAGTACCTGATCTCGTATGTCACCAAATGCTATGGTAATGCTACCATCGTGCCCTTGTATTACAGTAGTTGGTTCAGAATAAGTAAAATCAACATACAAGCTAGGAGTATATTTAGGATAAAGTCCCATTTTACTAGGAGTATTAGGACACCAGCTTGCTACAGTAGTGGGATATTCATTGATAGTTACTACATCGCCAATATTTAATGGCACTAAAATAGTTAGCTTAGGCGCTTCTGCGGATACTACATACTGACTATTACGTACAAGTAAAACTCCATTTAGATATACTAGTAGCCCAAGATAATTACTAGATGTAAAGTTATACATCTGAGTTAAATTAAATGTTGCGCCTGTAATAGGGTTAACTGTTGTGGAATTGCTAGTATAATTAACTCCCACTGGTAACATATCGCTCCAGTAAAACGGACTATTATTGTTAAGTGTTGATGTAATGTAATTTATAGCAGTATCTAATATACTGCTTACAGATTGTCCTACACTGATGTTAATCTGAGTCACAGCATTCAATAATTTATTTTTATACTTGATATACTCTCTGCTGTTGTAATCTATAGCGGAAAAAACATTATATTTGTTGGAGCGTAAAAAATAACCTGCCAGTGTCAATGGAGAAGACTGCTGTAATATCTGCTGTCCATAGGGAACGATATTGCCCAAATCTCGAGAATTGTTTGGTCCATTTATTGCTCCACTAAAGTTTAGGAGATTTTCACAGATAGTAGTATACTGTTGACGTATGGTTCCGAGAGTAAATTGCTTGCTATTGCCATTGAACGGATTGTTTTCTAAATTTATAGGTATCTGATAAAAACCTATCTTGCTGACTTGTTGACTATAGGCCAAAACTTCAACAATGTCCCCAGCATTTATACCGTACCCGTTGAGGGTTATGTTAGTAGTGTTAGCTGTTGTATCAACGGTATAAGTGTAAGTTGAAGTCAACTGATACACACTGTTGACAAAAATCTGCAACGGTGGTACATTTAAAATAGTCTCTACTACTACATCCAGCTGTAATGGCAAATTGTTATACGTAAACTGAAACTGTTGTCTAGGCAAACTAGGAATTGCCGCAGTTTGCCAACCTATTTCTAACTTAAAATCTGTTCTATCAGAATACTGTCTTACAAATCCAGAACTAACATCCACTGTGATGCCTGTTCCTGACGGAGTATATACAAAAGTGTCATCATATAAATTATTATCAAACAGTATGTCCCCGATATTGTCAATGCTGAAAAACGATAACGGAATACCTAACACAGTATCAACCGGATTATCTGGATTTTCAGCATAACTCAATAGCTTGCATCCCGTAAAATTAGTACTAGGATACTGCTCGATATCACTGAAACTGTAGCCCATACTGTTGTAAACATCAAATAACGGTGCTTGATTTATATTGGTTTTTTGTTGTCCTTCGTACCATGTTGTGCCATCATAATAAAAATTAATTCCAGTAAGAGTATTTCCATTTAGACAAACCGTGGTATTGTTTGGCAATATAGGATCAGCTGCTATTGTTGTGAGATTTATAACAGGAATTGTAGATACTGTAGGATTAGGTACAATAAAATTAACTTGATAAAGTTGACTTCTCACGTCAACATTATTGTCAACAGCAAAAATTATGTAATCTCCTTGTTGAACTTGATATCCGTCAGTACCGTATCCTATTTGTCCATTGACATTGAGCAAGGCATCTGTTTGATTTAAATCTATTATGCTTACAGCTGGCACAGCTTGTGTTCCAAAATTAATCAGCTTTAGCCCAGGATTAAATTCTAAAATAGGACGATTAGCTCGATATGAATTTATAAAAATAGGACTAGTATTATTATACACAGCCGCGGCATTAATCACATCAATATGAAACCAACGATTGCTACGAGTCCAAGGATTTAAATCTGGACTAGCCATGCTTATGGTAAGATAGTCAGGCAACAATGGTTGACTACTGGTTGCGTCATATTGACCATAACTATAAGGCAATATATCATAGGGAATAGATATGTATCCCAAGTATGGCTCAGGAGTTACCATTGAAGCAACAGCAACTAGAGTTATACTTTCTCCCACACCATAAACGTAATAACTATTACCTTGATAAGAGGCGGGAAATACCGATCCCTGGAATGTAACTTTTAACCCATTCGTAAATGTTACACCGTTAGGGCTAGTGTAATTTTTTTTGCCTAATATTTCTGCGTCAACGTTGATGGTAGCGGCGGTATTTTCTTCGACAAAAGTTATTGTACCAAAAAATGTTGGATCAACACTGTCTTGATAATATATGAATGTCAGTGCGGCAGTCAGCAAGGGCATTATTTCAAAATAGCCATTGGCGTTTCGATACCATTGAGTGTTTACATATTCAGTACCAAAATTTATTAATACTTGACTTAACTCAGCGACATCGCCTAAATAATTTAAAAATATATATGGTACTCCTAGTTCGTCGATATATTGAATTTGCCATATTCCAGTTTGGCTAGTGACATCGCTGTTGGTAAAAATTAAAGTGCGGCCATTGAGATTGGTAATACCATCTATACCATTTGGATACTGATTTAAAAAGTCAGCAACAGGTGTATCATTTAAATCTTGATATGTAAGATTAGAAGGAGCTACAAGATTTACAGTTCCTGCGCTAGGCATGTTGTAATAAAAATCTTGGGCAGTAGTAGGAGGAACCTCAAATTGAACCGTACCTAGATCAATACCATTGTTGGTAACTCCCAGTACATTTCGATCTGAAATATTAGGAGAATAACTAAGCACTCCATCAATTCCTGGTTGAGTTTGTATCCAAAATTGAGGTCCTGTGCCGGCAGTGGCGTCAACTATATTAAGCTGTCCTCTTAGATTAAATTCTACATCGTTACAGTAGTAAAGAGTATCAGGAGCATCTTGCGGAACAGTAAACGTCACTGTGCCTCTGGTAGCCCCTGAATTAGTGACACCATTAAGCCAAAGATTAGTAGTGCCGAGACTAGCTTGTGTTTTTATATAAAATGCCAAGGGCAAGCTTTGTACTAAATCCCAAGTATAGGTATTCCCGCGAACAAGTGTTAGCGTTGGATTAGGTATTTGATCGATACCCCAGCTGCTAGTACCATTGTTTATCACTCGATAATTTACTGTTTCTGGGGTAGGCTGTGCTACAACAAATTGGTAAACACCATTTCTAGCCAATACTATATTAGGATTAGTGCCTGCGTATCCACTAAAATTATAGCCAGAACTAGTGCGTGTTACAGTAAATGTCTGCGTAGTAGGTATTTTGGTAGCTGATACTGTGACTGCTAACGGACCTTCTGGAAGCCAGTAGTATTGCGAATAATTATTAAGTTTGTCAAAATTTACAAATGGATCCCAACTATAGTATTCGCTTTCAAATAGTCTGTCTGCTTGGTTGGTTACCCCACCTTCTGTAGAGATGGCGTCTAGTATACCAGGATATGTAATCGCATCTACTATATTGCCAGTCAATGGGTCTAATAATACTACTCCTGGTTCTAATTGATAGTCATTACGAGAATTAGTTGGTTCTACCACATAATAGTCATTGGGGTTGACGCCTGGTCCAACTTTTTGACCTATAAATCCTTGAGTTTGTTTATATTGTGGTTCCTGTGTAAGCTGATCTAAAGTTGCACTTAAAAACTGTTTGTTTATCGGAGTCTGGAATATTTCTGGAAGTAGATCAACCGTACGAATTGAATTAGCCATTAATAAGCTCCGTTGTTATTAGATTGCTGTAAGTTGGTACTGGTTAGAGTTGAAATTACTTCAATGTCATTTACAGTAGCACCATTTACAAATATTTGGTTAGGAGCACATTGTATTTCGTACAAATCTCCAAAAGTTTGTTTGCTATTAAGTGGCACCAGCACAACAGACGATATATATGTGCCTATTTGGCTATGTATGTATGCGGCTAATTCACTAAAATAGAAAGTTTGACCAAAATTCCAATTGGCTATATCAAAATAGGCATTCATAGTAGCTAGTGTTAAATTTCTCAATTGATTATAGCTGGCATTAGTGTTGGCAGCTGGGATAATCTTAATTATAGCCCTAAGTGCTTGATCGGCTTTACTACCAAATAGAGGGACAAATTGCACACTGTTTAATATCAAATTGTCGCTGATCATTTTATAATTTTGTAGTCCAGCATAGTCTGTTGTCAATTGTTCTATAGTGGGAGTTGAGGGTTTAGTAACTGTGCCTGTAGTATCTTGAATCCACGCCGTATAGGCTGTATAATATTCTAGTGTAACTAGATAAAGGTCAATAATATTTGTGCTACCCGGATCGATTAGATTTGTCAATGCGCTGTTGTGTCTGTATTGAAAATATAAACTTTGTCTACCAACTTGGGCTATCCACCCTGTCACAGCAGTCAATATTCGCACACCCTGTAGAGTCAGTGATAATTGATAGAAGACATTTTCTTGGTATGCGTAAAATATCTGGCCAGTGACATATTGTTGTTTGACAAGTTCTATAGAATTTAGTGTTGGGTATATTCCCACCACAGTATCAGAAGGCTGTAACAAATATCTCTGTAAGTTGTCAAAATCTGTAGTGAGCTGGAAATACACATATGGTTGTATGCTGGTAGTGTCAGAAGGACTTATTCCCACTAGCTCCTGGAAAAAATCTGGATCATTTGGAATTCCGTCATTGTTGTAGTCTTGATAGCCAACTAAAATCTGGTAGTCGTCTACTAGTCCGTCGCTCAATATAGGTTGTCCTATGATTTTAAGAGTGGTGTCAGCTAGTAGTGGCGCATTGGTATACGGTTGACTGTTGGTTTTCAATACTTTTATGTAGTCATTAATCACAGTTCCAGTTCTGCTGTCGTAAATGGCTTGCGCTGTATCAAAAAAGAAACGCACCTCGACAACGCTTCCCCAATAATATTCAAGACTGCGTGATGATACTGTGTACTGTGCGCCATCATATGTTGCTTGTATCATCCAACTGGCATCTAAATTGGCTCCAGAAGTATTTCCAGCGTATTGTTGACTCCACGCCGCTTCTATGTTTAGATTGGCAGCAGTTATCACGTACCAAGAATAAGGTGTTCCAGTTATACTTCCTGTTGAATCATAACCCAATCCAAAATTAGCTTCGACTACTATTTGGTTCAATATCAGCTGTTGTACACTGGTGCTAAATGTAGTGACAAATAGAGGAATAACTTGCGATGCTATAGCATTTGTCGGAACATATACATTTAATGTCACAGGTCCCACACCAGTAGCTAAATTCCCCAAACCTTGATTGGTTCCATTTCCCACAATAGCAGTTGGACTAGCCCATATCACCAAATGATCTTCATTTTTAATCGGAACACCTGGTTGTAACTCATTATTAACGTCAAAGTAATAACCGGCAGGAGGAACAAATTTTATTAAAGCTCCTTCTGTAATAAATTTAGCATTGTTGCTAGGAGAAGCACCTACAGGCACAGGCTGTCCGCTAGAATTGACAAAGTATCCCGTGGTTTCATTAACTATAGTGGTACTTTCATGCCATAGATAATCAATAGCCAAAAGATTAGGGCGTGAAAAATAAGCATAATAAAACTGCTTCATAGTCTCACCAACTAAAAGTGGCTGTATTTGATTTATAATGGCATTATTAATTTGATTGGTTGTTTGCCAAGTAAATGTAAACGCTGGTAAAACATTTGTATACCACAATGCTCCGTCGCTACCAAACACATTTGTTGACGAGTATTTTCCGGTAGGGTCAACCAAGTCCAAATATCTACTAGTTCCTATAGAACTACGATTTAACGCTGAACTTTTGATAATAGAATTATAAGTTGTAAAAGGAAAATTAGTATAATCTTCCCCGTTAACCATACGATTTTGTGTGTAGTATCTAGCAGGAGCACGTTCTTTGATTTGTTGTATGGTCTCGCGAGGAGCCGCATTAGTTACTGGATTAGTAAGTCCGCAAGTAAATGTTAAAGTTTCTATTCCGCCAGTACGACTAACATAAGATATTGGAATCTGTATAGACTGCATCTGTTCAGGATTAATAATATAATTCAACCCATTAGAAGCACGTACATAGGTTCTAAATTGCCCAACTGGAATAGCGGAAAATACATTATCCCCAAAGACCAATGTAATCTGATCGTTTGTTCTGCTGGTCACAGAAAATACTGTGCGAAGTGTAGGCGTCATCTGTTCTACCGCAGCCGCATATACCGATGGAACTATACTCCATTCGTTACTAATATTTCCTACGTTGTCTAATTGATAAAGCCATATGTCTGTGTTATTAATGCCTTCTATATTGATATCAACAGTACGATTAGATATTTGTTCTACTAGATTGAAATCCTGATTTTGAAGTACGCCCTGTTTAAAGTAAAAGAAAAAACCAGTATTATCACTTTGAAAACCCAATTGATCATTGCGGAACAACACATTAAATATGCCGTTAGGTAAAGGGGCTGGTTCATATATATACGTTTCGCCCAGTGAAGTGGCATTTACAGCTTCAAAGGGCATGTTTATACCATCTATAGTAGCAGTATAGGGCACCACTGGCAAATAACCTGGCACTAAATTTATGCTGTATTCCTGCGTATCTACACCTAAAATAATTTGATCATTACCAGGACTTCCTACTTTTTGCGTATCAATTAAAGATGCGTTGATAATGGAAATAAACTGTTCTTGCCAATCAAAATTGCTGGGGTCTGCCCAGTTTACTGTAACGTTGGCTAAATTTATGCCATTATAATCGGTAATATTTTCAGTTGTGCTGACTGAAAATACTTTGAGATATCCCGAAGATTCTGTATTACGTTGCGGTGTATAGGAAACTAAATTGGCCAATTTTATAACGCTGTCTCTACGTTCCGCAGTATCTATATAATTTTCGCGGGTATTTAAATCCGTGCGGAAAGCCAATGCTTGCCCCATAAAGGCTATAACATCAAGTAATGCTATAAATTCAGATGATTCAATGTAATCATTAAATGTTTCCGGATAATACTGGCGTAGATAGTCAATAAAACTCTTGCGTAGTGTTTCAAAATCGTAGCTTTGAAAATCTCCCTCGCTATAAGTTTGATAAATTCTTTTCCAATCTTCAACTCCGAAAAGTACTGTTTGTCTTGTAGTTGTGGCCATATTATTCCAGTGTTACAGTATTTATACCTAAAATAAACTGCGTATTTTAAGATTATACGTAACTAGCTGTTCCGGAAGTTTGATCAAAAAATATAGATAGCATCAAAGGATCTATGCCGGATACTATCTGTAACGAAAGTTCTATTAGCACACCGTTGTCTTGCGGGTACATAACCAAGTCTTGAATAAAAATCCTCGGATCACCACTAGCCACGCGGTGTACTTCGTTGGTTATCAAAGTTTGCGTTTCGGCTATTTGATTTTCAAACAAAAAACTCCATAACACAGTTCCGTAGTTTGGTCTACCAGGAAGTTCGCCTTGTCTAATATTGAAAGCATTTAATAAATCTATTTTAACAAGTTCATTATCTACTGTAGTAAAAGATTTATTTTTGCCGATTGTGCTAAAACCAATGAAAGTTGCCATACTTTATTTATCCTATACAGATTTACCAAGAATGTTAGTAATTGTATTCACCCCGTTAGAGGCAATATTAACAGCTTGAGAACCTAAATTACTTAATGATCCTAAATTACTTAATGATCCTAAATTACCCAACGATCCTAAATTAACTAATGATCCTAAATTACCCAACGTACTACCAAGAGAAGAAGATAACGATGACAAATAATCTTTAGCAGTTTGTATATCAAGCGCGGCCCCCAGACTCTGTACGCTAGGTATATCATAGTTAGGCGGAGTAATAGCCGAACTTCCTATGACTCTAACTGCTGCCGCGTCCACAGTAAGCCTATTAACTGTATTTTTAAAAGCTCCAGCAACTTGTACTGTACCATCTCCACCAAATTGGCTAGTGATACTGCCAAATGTTGCGCCAAAAGCTGAACTTGACCCTAGTGTATTCATCTGCTGACTTATGCCACCCGATATAGAATCTAATGACAGTCCTTGAGTAAGGTTAGATAAACTGCCCGATAAACTACCAGACACACTGCCTGCTATTGTTCCAATTTTTCCTGTGATATCAGACACAGTTGAACCTATGCCACCAGTAATGCTGCTAATACCACTGGATAAAGTTCCGCTCAATCCAGATGATAAACTACTGGAAGAGCTAGCCCATAAATTAGTAGCTTGCGTTCCATATTTACTGGCTACACTTACCAATGAACTCACATCACCTGATACTGTATTGGATAAAACACTAGTGGCTTGAGCCACAGAAGTAGACACAGTAGAAATTTGATCTCCCGCACTTCCCAATAATTGCGAAGCTCCCACACTTGATAATTGACTTGTTGCGGCGGAAAAATTAGTTGTACCTGTAGCTAGACTATTTAACCCCTGGGCATACAAAGCCTGAGCGTTGGGTCCTAAATTTGATATATCAGCGGGAATCTTGCCCAATGGCGAAGAAGACAATGCCGAATTTATACCGTCAAGCCACACAGGATCTCCCAATTTTGTTGTAGTTTGGTTTAATAAACTGTTAGATGACAAGTTAGTTGGGTTAGCTGTAAACAAACTCAAGGGAGAAACAGTAGTTAATTGTCCGTCATTTGTAAACACTTGTCCAGTGGCTATACTGGGGGTAGAAGTAGATGCCACTGGGGGTATAATAGTACCAGTGCTAACCAGCTGATCATAACTATCCTTCATTAATTCCTGCTGTATTTGATTCTGAAGACCTTCATTAGCCAACAGATTGTTTACACCGTATACTCCGTTGAGTCCGGTCCATACTGCGGGAGAATTCATAAAAGCTGTAAAATTATCAGGATTAGCATTGGTATTAGGATTAACCGGGCAATATCTTGCGGCGTATCCTGGTTTGATATATCCCGCTCTTTCTAATTGCGATGAATTAAACCCATATTTTCCAACTCCTTTGGCTTGACTACTAGTGTCAGCTGGTTGGTTAACATCATTGGCAATTTGTGCCATGGTTCCTTGTATTTGGGAAGAAGTCAATATTCCTATAGGAGCAGGAGGAGGTACAAATATACCTTGGGTTGGATTGCTGATTACCTGAGCATAATCTGCTGAACTTATTGGGGCCGAAACCGGAGTGGTTGATACTGTGGTAGGTATGCTTGCTACTATAGGCAAATTTGCAATAACTGCCAATAAAGTTTTATCATCTACTCCTGCGGTGCCTCGTTGTAGTCTAGTCAGTCCAAATTGTTGAAAAGTTTCAACCGGATGTGTTAAACTATCTCCTATTTTATAACCTACAAAACTTCCTGCGGCCACCTGACCGTAAAATACTTTATCGGCTGCTATCTGTGTAGTGCCTTCTGGAGCTGTCAATGTAAATACGTCTCCCGAGGGCAAAGTATAATTAAAATTAGCCATTATTGTGTAGTTGAACCTTGATTAAATGCCACCGCAGATTTAGCCGTAGCCAATGCCTGAGCAGCCAAAGTAACTGAATTTCCCGTCTGTGTAATGGCAAATCCTGGCGGAATAGCAGGAGCACTGGGTGGCGTACTATTTGTGCCATCACTGAGATTAACATCTACTTTAGTTCCTTGATTGTGATAAGGCCAAGGCTCGTGAGTTGGCGCTCTAGTAACTACACTGTTTAATTTTGTGGCGGCCACTTGCCATCCTGTAGATGTATTAAATGAAGCATCGGGCATGGTGTATGTAGTCAACCCTTTTGGTGTTTGTATAAATGAAGTTTCTGAAGAACTTGTTCCTGAATTAAGATCTATAGTTGATCCGTCAAACGCCAATTCTCCGTCGGCTGTCCAGCCCCCACTTCCGCTTTTTAAACCCAATGTTCCCCCGGCATTAATACCTATCATAGCTTGACCATACATATTGAGATCTTGTTTAGATATTATACCAAAATTCTGATTACTCTGTAAAGTTGTAGCAAGATTGCTGAGCATGTTTAAATTTCCCCCGGCATTAATATTGATATCTTGATCGGCATGAAGATTTAATGTGCCTTCGGTGCGAACATTAACGCTATTAGTAGTGTAAATATCCAGTGTGCCTTCTTGCCCAAACTCTACCCAAGCTTGACCATTGGCGTGAGCTATATAGATACTTCTGCCATCATCACTCATAGTAATCTGATGTCCCAATGATGTACGAATACGTATCAACTGATTATTTCCCGAAAGATCTCCATCATCTAACACAATGCTGTGTCCTCCTCTACGTCCTGCCACTTGAGTTTGCGTTGATTGTACTGTGCCAGCGGATATCTGCTGTTTGATGGTGGCATCTTGTAGGCCCCCGGTGTATATGGGACGACCAGGAGAACTCAACCCAGTTACAGAAGACGGACTCTCACGTTGAGCCGAAGATGTAATAGTGCCGCGTATAGGATCATTTACTGTGCCCTGTTGAAACAAAGCACTGGCAACGTAACTGTGTACTGGTTTAGGTTGATTAAAAAATTGTGGATTTTCGGTAATCTGCGTATTTTCCAAAGCATTGTTTATTTCAGTGGCGGGCAACTGAGTAGATTGTGCAAAATAAGAGTTTTGATCGGCATTTTGTTTGGCAGCGTTAGTAGTAGCACCTATTGCCGGCGTCATCTGGTTAATACCCTGTCCTGGAAGGAAACCAGTATAGTAACCCTGCTTGGGATCACCACCTATAAAGAAGCACAATACTGTGACCCCAACATCTGGCACAGTGGCCCACATACCATAACTTTGTTGATTATTGTTTGATCCATACGTACCAGAACCAGTTGATGTGCTGGTCTTGGGAGTAGCACCGGCAAACGGCGAGCAGTAACTGACAGTACGCCATTTTGATTGATCATTTTTGTTGCCTGTGCCAAATTGGTCAATGTAAACCTGTAGTCTTCCTGACCTTGTGGCGTCAACGTTATTCATGACTTCGCCACTGAAGGGTCCAAAATCTGTAGGCACTCCTCCGCGGTCAAATTTGTAATTTTGCGATCTACCAGTTGTGCGTTCGGTATTGATTGTCATTAATATATCCTTTAGTTAGTTTATTCACCCAGGGCCAGCATCATCGGGCGCGGCAATTGTTTGTGCGGGGGCAAAACTCGCATTGTTGGTGCCTGTTTCCGTTGCTGGTGTTTCAACTGATTGTCCGTTACTAGATGGAGCGTTTGGCGGGGTGGCAGGCACGGGATCAGCTGGTAACAACACAGGTGTGGTATAAGATGGACTAGGAAGATTATTAAGCAGTGCTGACCCAGCTGTTTTTAATTTGCTTCCGATAGTGTTGATAGTGGACAGCGCAGATGTAACGCCAGAGTCTAAACTAGATACAGCGTCTTTTAAATTAGGTTGCCGAGAATTTGACATATTAGTTTGTACTGATTGCGGTCTGCCAGTTCCGTTGATGGATGCTAATTGCTGTTGACTTAAATTAGTCAACAGCACTCCTGTTAATTCTTGTTCAAACATGCCTTGTCTAAAAGTATGCTTAACGTTAATAGCCGAATATGCGGCGCTTTGAGTAGCAGAAGTAGTTGATAATTTGCTGTTGTTATAGTTTGTACCTGTAGCATTTATATCCATCAATCCCGTACTGAGATCGTAGTCTTCGGGAGCATTCCAATTTACAACAAAGACTCCGTCTTGTGCATCGGTGTTAATTGTTCCGTCAGGATAAAACCCCCCAAATTGAAAAGTACTACCTGTTATTCCAGTTACCTCGCCCTGTAGTATCCACGCAGGATCGCCGACAATTTTCAAAGTTATTTTAGCTTGATCATCTCTGCTGTATAAAAAATCAGCCAAACTAGCCGCAGGATTCAGTGATCCTTTTTTTCCACCCTGATCACTTTGGGCTGCCGCAGTCATTGGTATTGTGGGATATACCCATTCTAAAAGTTGTTGTGATAATCCAGGCTGTGTTGATACTGTTTGTGTTTCTGGAGCTATACCAACAGAAACATTATGCCATAATGCTGTAAAATTTTGTTCATAATGTAATACCTGAGTATTTTGCCCAGTGAACCAATAATTATAAACTTTATGCACACCTCGAAATTTAGGAACAGGAAAAAATTGACTATTGGCGTCAGTCAAAGCGTAAGGTGTAACTGTGTATATAGTTCTGTAAGCATAGGTATTTCTTTTGGAGTCTATCTTGTCACCTATAGGCAAAGAATTAACTGAGATTTTAAACCATTGTGTGTCGCCTGATTTTGAGCTGTTTGCTTTTGCGTTTGGCGTTAAATTTCCTGATTCTTGATTGACTATAGCATTTTGTTGATTTGTAATAAAGTCACTATTTCTCATTACCAGTTCAATAACCTGTACCACTTGCGTACCTTGCGATACTGCTCTAGAATCAGCTGTGGTATTCATACTATTGCTAGCCGGATTTAACGACGCACTACTGGAGTTTTCCATGGGGGTTGAGGAATAGTCTGTTGATCCAGGAACTTTAACTTTAGACTGTGCCAAAGATGGTGGAGAAAATTGAACTTCAAAAGTATTGGCTATTTCAACTGTGCCCTTTTGAACTAATTCTTGTTCCGCCTGATTAAGCGCCGCACATAATCCAGTATAAACATATTTTGAATTTCCTTTAGGCGCAGAAGTAGCGTTCGGTGGTGCTGACACCGAAGTGGCTGCTGATCCGGCGGCAGGGGTGGGTAAAATATTAGGAGCTCTAACACCTGCTTGTTGTCCAAAAGTAGTAATTGGATTTAAGTTGCTTATACCCGGCATTTTATCCTTGGCCCCATCCGTCGTTATTGGAAATATCTGTGTTTACTTGTTGCCCGGCAGCTATTTCTGCTGAACTAGAAGTATAATTTTTCAATATGTTAGTTCCTGTATTTACTAAGCCATTAATATTGGGTACTGCTTTACTCAGCGGAGCCGAAGACGAAGATGTTGGAGCAGAAGTTGTTGGTCTTCCATCGCTGGATGAATTCGCTGATGCAATGTTATTAGTAGATCCATTTAATAAATCATCTACAGTAACCCCAGTCAATTCAATATTAGTTGGCACTGACGCAGTTGAACTAGAGGTACCATAATAAGTGCTAGTAAAGGCTGCTGTAACTGAATATTCTATTTGCTTATCAGCCATTCTAAATTCTAACCCTGTCACTATATGAGGATAATATTTTGTTACCGGAGAATGAGTAATTTGATTTCCCTGAGAGTCATACCCATAAAAATTAATCACCATACAAAATTGAGCGGCTATTAAATTAGCTTGAGGGTTTTTAGTAAGGTCTCTGTAAGCATTGTTTAGATTTTTTAATAAAGTTATACCTGTGGGTTCAGTAATTTTAAATTTCATAGAAGAAATTGCCACCATACCGTTTTTACCCAAAGCTGTTTCAATTTCTAAATCATCTAAGTAATAGTCCAAATTAAAATAGGGGTTTCTATTACCAGATACAGTAGATTTAGTATTTGTAGCAGGATTATTATATGCTCCAGTTACAGTTGGCGCAGATTGCGTATTATTCACAGCAGCACCACCGCTTTGAATCAACAATGACCATTGTGTAGGATTCCACTGAGCAGTGGGAACTTTAAGGGCGTAGCTGAATTGAGCAGGAGTCAGCATATACCAGCTCAAAGAATATGTATAACTGTCAAATGAATCTAAAATATTTGGCTGAGGGTTGATTGTTCCTGTGGGTGTGGTAGCTGAATTGATATTCTGATTAACAGTACTTCGTGTGATAACGCCAGCATCGTCGCTGGGAGCGGCAGCTCCTGGTTGGCTATTAGCCACTGCTGGCGTGCCTGATATATTTTGAGCATTATCAATTGGACCAGTGGCAGGTTGACTACTGGTACTTTGACTAGTTGAAGTTGTTACAACAGGATCATTTGTGCCGTCTGTTCCATTCAAGATAGCAGTTTGCTGTTGGTCAAGCGTTGATATTTGTGACAATAATTGTGCTCGCTGTTCTTGTACTGCCGCGATTGCAGCAGGATCACCGCTGGCCTGAGCATCTGCAAGATTTTGCCGACTTTGAGCATATTGTTGTGTGAGCGGTGTTATTTGATTAGTTATAGCCGCATATCTATTAAGCTGGTCTTGTGTCATTTTAGATGCCCAAAGCTGATTTTAAAGTATTAATGTTTGGAAGATAAATTTGTGTGCCCGAAGTAAAATCAAAAGGCGGACTGGTAAGGGTATTGGGATTACGTTGATAAAATACCCACCACAGTGAGCTATTTTGATAAAGATCATAAGCCAATAAATCAGGTCTATACTGATAAGTTTGATTTAGAGTCAACAGCTGATCTCCGGGCAATTTAGGTATAGGTCTATTGACCATTACATCTAAAAAGAATTGACTATATTGTGTTGAAAAATAGGGACTAGATTGATTATACGTGGCCATTACCACCATCCTTTCGTAATTCCGGCTCCACTGGCAAATTGATCCAAACTCCATTCAGTACTTTGAGTTTTGCGACTTATGATTGGCAATATAGAAACGGTAATATCCATTTTGGTAGGAACATAAGTAGGACTAACTGGCGGCTTAGCCTTGCCACCAATGCCAAATAAACTAGCTGCCTGGCTAATCGCACCCACAGTGGCTCCAACATTAGTCAACCTAGACACTATAGCCGAAGCCCCGGGTGTACCTAAATTTTGTAAAGCTCCAGTCAATCCACCCAAAGGCACTGCACTGCCAGCTTGATTAACGGTGTCGGCTCTTATATAGTCCACTTCGTCAGGCAAACTGTAGGTAAAACTTTGAACCACACCTGGGTGATTATTAAACTGATAAGTGCCAAATCCTGTGAGATAAACTAGGGGAGGAGGTGTACCACGCTGTGCGTCTTGTCCATAAAACATTTTAGTAACCGATTTATAAAACTGAATCACCGCCAAAAGATAGTTGGCGTCGGTGGTGTTTTGTGCGGTAAAATGTCCGGTTATAGTAATAGCATCTACACTGCTATTTTTATAGTAGTATCCTTTGTAATTAGAATGTGTAAGCTCGTAAGCTGAGTAATTGGCTTTGTACCCTACTTCAATTTTTGGTGTGTAAGGGTATAATACACCGCCTGTGGCTTGTAGTGGAGACAGTATGCCGGGGTTAGAGCCCATGTAGAGATAATTAGCACTTGGGGCGAGACTTACTCTGAACCGCCAGTCATTGCTAGATGGTCTTACACCTTGTACCGCCGAACGACTGGGCTGTTGCTGGGCATTCATCACACCAACCATGGCTGTTGACTGCGGCTGGTCAGAGTTAGTGGGATTACCATTAAAAATACTAGAGTCAGTATTGCTGGATTCTTGTGCGTTTGCTACCGCATCTGAAATAACTGGTTTGGGTTCACCTACAAAACTGCTGATCCCAGAGCCGCTGGCTGCTTGAGCCGAGGTCACAGCGTCTGATATTAGCGGTGCTGCCGAGCCAATTGGGGTAAGGCTAGATGACTGCGCCTCAAATACAGCATTTGATATAATTGGTTTCGGTGAGCCGATAAACTCATTTGCCGGTACCGCATCTGTTGGCGGGGAATTATAACCATCTAAAGCTGGCGACAAGGGATCCGGCTGAGTGTTAATAGAAATAGTCGTGGTTTGTGCGTCTGACGGCACTTGGGGATCAGGAGGATTGTTTACTGGTTGATTGGTTGCCATTGTTTATTATCCTATACCATATTTATGCCTTAAATAATGTGTCCATTTTATATAAAAAGGTTGATTTCTGTTGTTTTTGTGCTACAATAAATACACAACCAGGAGATTAACTAGTGGCTACAACCGCAATAGGCAAACAAGGTACCAAAACCATATATCTTAATAATCGAGATATTTTAACACAAATACATCTTAGCAAAAACACTTACTGTTCATTTTTAGATCCTGTAAACGATCATCAATACGACATTATTTTGCCCACAGTAATGAAAATCAATCAGCGCACAGTAGCAGAGGCTAGACGTAATCGTGCTGATCGTATTAAAAAAGAAACTGGTGTAGTCACAGATCCTAAAAAAATACCCAATACTGATTTAGTATTTAGAATTACCTGCTGGGATCATATACCTATGGCTCCAAAAAAAATACCCAAATCCGCTACTAAAAAGAAAAAAATCGAAGATCTATTTGATTTTGATGATGCAGAAGAAGAACTTATTCCTGTTTTACCAGATGATCCCGTAATGAGCGACAAATACGTGAGATTGCCATTTCCTCCATTTTATCACTATAGGATAGACAGTAAAAAACAACCCTATATTGTGGGCAAGAGCCATTGGCAAGGTGATTTAGAAAATGGTGAATTCAGTAAAGATCACGGTAACATGACACGCATATTAGCCACCATGTTTATGAAGTTGTGCGATCGTTATGCTACCCGCAGCAACTGGCGCGGGTACTGCGTTGATGAAGTCACAGAAGCACTGACCAATCGAGGCTGGGTGGGCATCAACGATATATCTAAACAAGATCGTATTTTAAGTTATAACGGCAGTGAATTGGCTTGGAGTAAGATCCGCAGTATTTTCCGGGATAATTACAATGGTCTAATGCATCGTTTGACCATGCGTGGTCTAGACTCCTTGGTCACACCACATCACAAAATAGTCACTGACACTGGACTTGTTCCTGTAGAGCTACTGAAAGAAACAGATCGTATGATATTGTTAGCGCCTGCTCCTCGAGATACCAACGAGGCAGTATATCCCGACAGCTTTGTAGAACTAGCAGGATGGATCATGACCGAAGGCTGTTATGAAATTGAACGACATGATGAAAAACATTTGGGGAATATTAAACGTATCACGATTTATCAAAATGCTGGAGCCAAAGCTGATCGTATTAGAAACTGCTTGACTGCGTTAAATTATAAATTTAGTGAAGGACAAAGAAGTAAGAATCTCTGCTTTTCTATCAGCAGAAATGACTGCAGAGAGATTATAAAAACTTTTCCGGAAAAAAATCTCAATATGGAATTTATACTAGCACTGACCGTTCGACAGCGCGAACTGTTGATTGAAACTATGATTGACGGTGATGGCTGGCGTAGAGCCAACGGTGGTAGAAGCTATGTTCAAAAAGACAAACATCATGTTGACTTATTCCAAGCATTGTGCGTACTAGCGGGGGTGAGAACCAATACACATCTGCGAGAATCATTGTCTTTTGGTAAACCAAGTCAATGCTATGCCGTAAATTTATTTTCTAAAAGTAAAAACACTACCAAAGTACATTGTGTTAACTTTCACGGTGGCAAACGCAATGGCCGAGCCCACGTTGGCCAAGGCAAAATTACTCATCCCAACGAACCCACTACTGCGTATCAAGGACAAGTATGGTGTCCAGAAACTGAATATGGCTGCTTTGTAGCTAGACGTAATGGCACTGTATACCTAACTGGTAATACCTATAATGAAGAAATGAGAGGGGCGGCCCTAGTTCAGTTGAGTCAAATTGGATTGAGATTTGACGAAAGTAAGAGTCAAAATCCTTTTGCTTATTATACCGCGGCTATTACCAATTCATTTACTCATGTACTCAACAGTGAAAAAAAGAATCAAAACATTCGTGACGATATGTTAGAAATGAATGGGCTGAATCCAAGTTGGACTAGACAAAATGCTGGCAAAAAAGATCAAAACTTAGATGCCAAAGTTACTATTACCACATTTGAAGAAGAACTGCCAGAATAGTTGTTTCTCTCGACGCATTCCTGTATACTAAATCTATATGACAAATCTTTTTAAGAAAGCCGCTGTTTGTACAGACGTACACTGGGGTTTGAAATCTAACAGTTTAATTCACAATCGAGATTGTGAAGCATTTATAGATTGGTTTATATCTAAGGCAAAAGAAGAAGGATGTGAAACTGGAATGTTTCTCGGAGACTGGCACAATCATCGAGCCAGCATTAATTTACAAACACTGCAGTTTAGTGTTCAGGCATTAGAAAAACTAAGTCGTGCTTTTGACACATTCTACTTTATTCCAGGAAATCACGATTTGTATTATAGAGACAAACGCGATATACACGGAGCCGAGTGGGCTCGACATATTCCAAATATTGTTGTAGTAAATGATTGGTTCAAACAAGACAATGTCATAATAGCTCCGTGGTTAGTGGGGGATGATTACAAAAAACTACACAAAATGTCAGCTGATTATATGTTTGGACACTTTGAACTTCCACATTTTAAAATGAATGCTATGGTGTCAATGCCTGATCACGGTGATATAAAATTAGATCATTTTGGCGGAGTAGGTAGCGTGTTTAGCGGCCACTTTCATTTGCGCCAACAGAGAAATAACGTAACCTATATAGGAAATTGTTTCCCGCATAATTTTGCCGACGCCGGCGATGAAGATCGTGGCATGATGGTATTAAACTGGGGAGAAACTCCCAAATTCCATGCTTGGCCAAACCAACCGTTGTATCGTGTTATGAAATTAAGCGAAGCTATTGATCAAGGCGGCAGTATACTAAAGAAAAACATGCATGTTCGCGTGGAATTAGATATCGATATATCCTACGAAGAAGCTACCTTTATTAAAGAAACATTTATACAAACTCATGGCTTACGAGAAATGGCGCTTATACCCAGTAAGCGCACAGATGTTGATGTAGATCTAGCACCCGGGGAAGTAAAGTTTGAATCAGTAGATCAAATTGTTACAGATCAGATTACTAATATAGAGTCAGAATTCTACGATCCTAAATTACTATTAAAAATATATCAAAATCTATGATCCAAAAAATAGACTTACCTGTTCCGTATGCTAAATAATGTTGAGGAGATTATTAATATGTCAGCATACTCAATAAAAACATGGCTTAACAAAGGATTTACCAAAGAAGAGGCAAAATATCAGATTGCTATCCGGCGTCCAAATAATGTATTGTACTACATTAACAAAGGACTTAGTAAAGCTGAAGCAGAACAAGCGGTTAAGGATAGGCAAAGTAAAGGTGGGCAAGCGCGAAAAAATATGTCTGCTGAAGAAAAGCGAGCATTAACACCTCGCTGTGTTGAATTTTACTTAGCTAAAGGCATGAGTATAGAAGAAGCTAATATTGCGTTGGGCGATTTTCAAACAATGTTTTCAAAATCTAAATGTATCAGGAAGCACGGCGAAGAAGAGGGTTTGCGAATATTTAATGCAAGGCAAGATAAATGGCAAGCAACACTTAACGATAAGTCAAACGAAGAGAAAGATGAAATTAATTCACGCAAAAATCGATGGATTAATTTAACCGAAGAGGAATCAATTGCATTAAAGGAGCAAGTAGGCGCTAAAGTTAGAGCCACAACATCGCAAAGAACTGCCGAAGAGAGCAGAGCAATAGGCAATAGTATTCGGTCCGGTATGGTAACAACTGGGCGAGCTACTCCTGAAGAATTAGTTGATAAGTTTTTACTTTACAAACGAAAAGTATGGGCCGAAACTAATCGGAATGATTTATCGAGTTTACTACACTATGGTCTACGCAGTCGCACAGGATATCACTTAGATCACAAATACAGTATTTTTCAAGGCTTTGTTGATAACACACCTCCGGAAATTGTTGGGCATATTAACAATTTAGAAATGCTACCATATCAAGAAAATTTATCAAAATTTAACAAATGTTCAATAACGCTAGAACAACTTTTAGAAAGCATCAATGATTAAAATAAAAAATATGTCAGTTAAAAATTTCATGTCGATTGGTAATGCAACCCAGGGCATTAACTTTGATCGACAAGACTTAACTTTAGTTTTAGGAGAAAATTTAGATTTAGGCGCTGATGGGTCGCGGAACGGGACCGGCAAAACTACTGCGATTAACGCACTTAGTTACGCATTATATGGGCAAGCATTGAGTAATATTCGCCGAGACAATCTTGTTAATAAAACCAACGCCAAAGGTATGATGGTAAGTTTAGACTTTGTTGTTGGTGAACAAGAATATAAAATTGAACGCGGACGTAAGCCTAACATTTTAAAATTCTATGTCAATAACAAAGTCACTGAGGCAGAAGACAATGCCCAAGGTGATAGCCGTGAAACACAAGACGCCATAGAAGATATTTTGGGTATGAGTCATGACATGTTTAAACATATCATGGCATTGAATACTTATACTGAGCCGTTTTTATCATTAAAAGCCAACGATCAACGCACTATTATCGAGCAGTTGTTGGGCATTACCATGTTAAGTGAACGTGCTGAACGCATTAAAGAATTATCACGCACAACCAAAGAAGATATTACTCGGGAAGAATTTAGAATACGTGCTGTTCAAGATGCTAACAAACGCATACAAGAACAAATAGAAGCAGTTAAGCGTAGACAAACATTATGGCAAGCAAAAAATGCAGAAGACTTGTTATCGCTTGAATCGGCGCTGGCAACGTTTCAAGAAATTGACATCGAAGCTGAAATTTCATCACACAAAGCATTTGCAACATGGGAAGCACTGAGGAAAAATCTAAACGACCATGCGACGGCAATTAGCCGAGCAAAAATGGATCATGCTCGAGAAGAAAAAACAACCAAGAAGCTTACCAACGAAATCGCTACACTTGAACAACACACTTGCCATACCTGCGGTCAAGAGTTCCATGATCACAAACACGAGGCAGTGCTAGCGGAAAAAAAGAAAGAATTATCAACAGCTATCACAGCATGCCATCAATATCTTGATCTTGTCAATGAATTACAATCAAGTGTTGATAGTTTAGGTAAGATAGGCAAACGTCCAGTGATGTTTTATGACAAAGAAGAAGATGCCATACAACATCGAGCCAATCTCGCCAATCTACAAAAAGAACTAGATGCGAAACGTGTAGAAATTGATCCTTATGCGGAACAGATAGAAGAGATGACTGCTACAGCCGCCGAAGAAGTGTCATATGACACAGTCAACGAACTTACAAGACTACAAGATCATCAGGACTTTTTGCTAAAGTTATTAACTAGCAAAGACAGTTTTATACGAAAAAAGATTATAGAACAAAATTTAAGTTATCTCAATACAAGACTAACACACTATCTAGATCGCATGGGATTACCGCATACCGTAGTGTTTCAAAACGATCTCACTGTTAGCATTGAAGAGCTGGGCAGAGAACTTGATTTTGATAATCTGTCCAGAGGTGAAAGGAATCGATTAATACTAAGTATGGCATGGGCCTTTCGAGATGTGTTTGAATCGCTGTATCAACCGATTAATTTACTCTTTGTGGATGAAATGATAGATAACGGTCTTGATACCCAGGGTGTTGAGAACGCCCTTGCTCTTTTAAAACAAATGAGTCGTGAAAGACAAAAGAGCATATGGCTGGTTTCGCATCGAGACGAGTTAGTTAGTCGTGTAGAGAATAT
>TBL_comb47_HYPODRAFT_10001955_pt1 | contig 26115 bp, 22 predicted proteins | sample TroBogypolimnion_40_FD_10682 | JGI IMG/M metagenome (IMG submission 10682)
AAGCTAACCATTTTTTCCCGACATCATTCCTTGAACTGCCTGTTATAACAGGCAATTTATCAGATGATGCATGCTGGTGCGTTGGCTTAGGGATCGAGGTCCCCTCGATCCCTGGCGCCCCAGCCAAAATACAGAAAAAGGGTTAGCTCAAAAGGCTAGCCCTTTTTCTTTGCCTGGTGCATGAGTTGCGCAGGATTTCAGGGCGCTGCACCTCTCGACAACTTGTCAAAGGAGTGCCTGGCACTTGTGCATATTCACTTGCGCCGGAAGGCAGCACCGAGATTGCATTTCCGGGGTAACCGGGTATTCTTGCTCGAACACCACAGTTAATGTAATGCTTCCAATTTAAGCCAAACTGCGAATCCTGCCCCTGAGGCCGTGGGAGGAGAGGGAGGTACGAAATGGCGCTGCATGCTCAGAGCAGAATCTTGCGGAATTACCGCAATATGAAGCCAGGTAAGTTCTACGTCTTCAACCAGAGGGTCAGGATGGGGCTCACTGACAACCCGAAGATCCCGGAGTCAACCTGGGGATCGAATCCTGGGCTGCTCACGTCCTACTTGGCGGCATCAGAGAAGCACGATGAGGTTTACCACACTGCCAGCTATGGCAGTATTCTGGACATTGCCGAACGCGAACTCTTGCAGGCCCAGCTAGTCGCCTACCTGGACGAAATTGCGGCGGACCTGGAGGCGGAGGCAGTCCGATGTCCAGAGCTACTTCTTTCTTCGGGTTTCGATCTCACCAAAGAACGCAGGGGTAACACCAGGAAAAAGGCTGCCCTGGCAGCTACCGAGGTAACCGACGCCGAGCATCATGGCAGCAACTCCTGAGGCCCCTCGTTCGGTGATGCCTTACGACTCGGATTGAACAGATGCCTACTCCGCAGATGCGCGTTGTCAGTGCTCAACTCGAGCCTGAGCCTCCCTCCTACTGTGCAGGGAAGGCGCCATTTGAGACTTCGTTGGCAACCTCACCCGCCTCCCAACCCCCTCCCGTCAAGGGAGGGAGAGCATGATCCAGAGACTTGACCGAACAACACTGCGAATATCATCTCGTCCCCCGCACCAACGACTTGTCCGCTGCACCCCGACAACTTATTAGATGCACCGTATGGCTTGTCCGTATTGATTATCCGGATGGACTTGGCCATTTACACAAAGGATTGTACACGCCCTTGTCCGCCCCAGGGGACGACCTGTCCGCCACAGGGGATGACTTGTCCGCCACAGGGGATGACTTGTCCGCCACAGGGGATGACTTGTCCGCCACAGGGGATGACTTGTCCGCCGCAGGGGATGACTTGTCCGCCGCAGGGGACGACTCGTCCACCACAGGGGACGACTTGTCCGCCACAGGGGACGACTTGTCCGCCGCAGGGGGCGACTTGTCCGCCGCAGGGGACAACTTGTCCGCCACAGGGGACGACTTGTCCGCCGTACGGGACGACTTGTCCGCCGTAGGGGACGACTTGTCCGCCGTAGGGGACGACTTGTCCGCCGTAGGGGACGACTTGTGCGCCTGAGGGGACGACTTGTGCGCCTGAGGGGGCGACTTGTGCGCCGTAAGGGATGACTTGTCCGCCGGAGGGGATGATTTGTCCGGTGCACCGGATGACTTATCCGCTGTCTAAGTCCGATCCTAATCCTGGGGCGTCTCCCTCTCCCCGAGTCTCGTCGGTTCAACCTCGTTATCCCGACCCGTAGCGGTAAGTGTCTGGGAAGGGCCCCCTTGAGACTACAAAACCACTTTAAATCATCATGTCATGTGATTAAAGGGCTGCTCCGACTGTTGACTTTCAGACGGTGCGTTGTATCTTGTATTGGCGTTTTCACATCAAATCGGGAGGCCTCGTTTACGAACCGGCCTTGAGGTGTCAGATGGCCGAGCGGGCCGCAACCAACTCCCCACTAAGGAGGTTACTCATGGATGCACTGTGTGGTAATTCGGCAGCAACTGCAACGAAGTCGAAGTTTAAGAACGTTCTGTCGCTGGTGGTCCTTGGGGCAGTGCTCGCTGTCTTGGGCGGCGTGGCCCTTTCTGCGCAGGACAAATACACTCTGAAAGTACCCAATGGGATCGCGTTCTCCGAGTGCAGGGGATACGAAGACTGGCCGGTTGTCTCCATCAGTGAGGATCATGGCCTGATTGCCGCGATCGTCGCCAATCCCAAAATGATCAAGGCCTACCGCGCCGGCATTCCCGGTAACGGCAAACCTTTCCCCGACGGCTCCAAGATGGCCAAGATCCATTGGAACCCGGTAAAGATGGAGAAGTTCCCCGCGGCGACGGTCCCGGGGACCCAGGCTAACGTCGACTTCATGGTGAGGGACAGCAAGAGGTTCGCGGACAGCGGCGGGTGGGGATGGGCCGCGTTTGAATATGACGCGGCCTCCGATACCTTCAGGCCCGCCACCATGGCTGACAAACCACCGCAGGGAAACGACGCCAAGTGCGGGTTCGCGTGCCACACGTTGGTAAAGGGACAAGACTACGTCTTCACGGGATACGGCAAGAGATAAAAATGCGGTGAGTGCCAATGAGACAACGTGCTCTTGCTGCGTTGCCATAACAGGAGGCTCTATGTCGGACAAGAAGACCGCAATTGTCACGGGAGCATCGAGCGGGATCGGCGCGGGGGTGACCGAGGCCTTCCTGAAGCAGGGGTACAACGTCGTCGCGACGGCACGCAATGTCAGCCAGTCATTGACGGCCTCACCGAGCCTTGTTCTTGTCGACGGGGATATCGGCAAACAGGAGACCGCTGCCGAGGTTGCCGAGGCGGCGACCGGGAACTTCGGGACCATAGATGTCCTGGTGACGAGCGCCGGAATATTCTACACGAAGCCCTTCACGGAGTTCTCCGGCGACGATTTCAACACGCTCGCCTCGGTCAACCTGCTGGGATTCATCTACCTGGCCCAGTTCGCCGTGCGACAGATGCTGAAGCAGAAATCGGGGTGCGTGGTGAGCATCACTGCGGCCCTTGCCGACAACCCCATCGCCGGTGTCAATGCCTCGGTTTCCATGCTTACCAAAGGGGGCCTGAATGCGCTGATCCGGAGCCTCGCCATCGAGTACGCAAAAGATGGGATCCGCTTCAACGCCGTGGCCCCCGGCGTCGTGGACACGCCGCTGCACAAGGGGGATCCCCCGGACGTTCTCAGGGCTCTGCAGCCCATGGGAGGCATCGGGAGCGTCAAGGACATCGTCGACGCCGTTCTTTACCTGGCGCAGGCGGGGCAGGTTACCGGAGAAATACTCCACGTGGACGGTGGCGCCCACGTCGGCAGGTGGTAGGAAAAGGTGGCCGATGGTGCGTCATATTCCGCCTCGGCAGCCAAGCTGTTCCGTGATTTCCGAACTGCGCTGGGGAACAGCGGGGGGGGCATCGTCGGGGGGAAGTCCGGAGGCGAATCGGTGCTCGAATTCGCCCTGGCAACGGTCGCCGGTCTCGACCAGGCTCCCCGCAGCCTCGAGTGCCGCTTCCTTTACGATGCGCGTGGCAGCGTCCTTTTCGAACGGATCACCAGACAGCCCGAATACTACCTCACCCGCACCGAAACGGCTATCCTGCGCAACCATGCCCATGACATCCGTGAGGTCGCCGGTCACACCTCCCTCGCGGAGCTCGGATCGGGTAGCTCGCTTAAGACCGTCTTTCTGCTGCGCGCCTGGCTCGCCAAGGGGGGCCTCGTCAGGTATATCCCGATTGACGTGAGTCTGAGTGCCCTGCGCGGGGCCCGGCGTACCATTTCCGGTTCTCTCCCGGCCGTCCAGGTGATCGCGGTCCACGGCGACTACCACGAGGCGCTTCCCCTGTTTCGGCAGGCTTCCCCGGTCACGGTGTTTTTTATCGGGAGCAGCATAGGGAATTTCGGCCCTCAAGAGATGGACCTGTTTTTTTCCGCCTTGTCTGGTGCGCTCTGCGCCAAAGACTATTTCCTCCTCGGCATCGATCTGGTCAAGGAACCGCACCTGATCGAGGCGGCCTACAACGATGCCGCCGGGATAACCGCGAGGTTCACCCGCAATCTGTTCGCCCGCATGAACAGGGAATTGAAGAGCGGCATCGATCTCTGCGCGATAGAGCACCTGGCTGCCTATGACCCGGGCCTGGAGCAGGTCGAAATCTCGGCCCGTTTTACCAGGAACCAGATCATCCGGGTGGAGCCGCTGGACAGAAGTTTCACGATCGACGCGGGGGAGAAGATCCGCGTCGAAATAAGCAGGAAGTTCCGGCTCGAAGCATTCATCCGCTACGCCGGCGGCTTTGGCTTTTCTGCCGATGCCGTCTTCACCGATGACAGGAACTGGTTCGCCCTGCTCCTGTTGCGCCGCTCGGCTGACGCGGACCCGCCGCACCACCTTCCCCTTGAGAAACAGGAGATGTGAGCGATGCAAGAGAAAAAGGAGCGGCTCTTGGGGAGATTCCTCGCCGTGCAGGGGACGTTCGAGCGGCTGTGCCGGCCGCTGACCGCCGAAGAGCACCGGATACAGCCCATTGTTGAAGCGAGTCCACCGTGGTGGTCCGTGATGCACACCTCCTGGTTCTACGCCAGGAACATTCTGATGGAGATGGGAGAGTATCTGGATGAAGACCTGAAGTACGACGTCTTGCTCAATTCCTATTACCACGCGCTGGGGACGTATCTGGAGCAGGGGGTGCGGGGCCGTCTGTCCGAGCCGTCCAATGAGCAAGCGTATGCCTATCGCGCCTCGGTACGGGGGCGCCTGGAGCGGCTCGTGACACAGGCGGACGAGGCCAGGCTTCCCAGGCTGGAATTCCTGATGGAAATCGGTGCGAACCATGAGGAACAGCATATCGAGCTTCTTTTAACGGAAATAAAGCGGATAAAGGGCGAGAATCCGGTGGCGCAATTGCGGCGCCCCTATGTCGCACCCCCCGACCCCTGCGCCCCGGAGCCTCCAGGCGAACCCGAATGCATCCCGTTTCCGGCAGGCGTCTCCCTGTTTGGCAACCTCGAGGGGGGATGGTGCTGGGACAATGAGCTCGGCATACACTCCTACCACCTAAGAGATTTCGCGCTCATGAACCGTCTGGTGACCAATGGCGAATACCTGGAGTTCATGGAGGACGGCGGATACCGCAACTGCGGCCTCTGGCTGTCCAGCGCCTACGACGTGTTCATCAAGAAAGGCCTCCTCCATGCCCCGCTCTACTGGGAGATCATCGACGGAGAGTGGTGGCACTGGACCCTGTCGGGGATGAGGAAGGTCGATCCGTTGGAACCGGTGTGCCACGTGAGCTTTTATGAGGCCCACGCCTATGCGTCGTGGAAGGCCAGGACCGAAAAACGCTGGGGCTCGGCGCGACTGCCGACCGAGCACGAGTGGGAGTACGCCGCCAGGGCAAGCGGCCAGGCGCTGGAGGGGAATTTGCTGGAATCGGGCCGTTTCCATCCGGCCCCCTCGCGGCAGGGCAGGGCCGATGCGCCCGGACAGATGTTCGGTGACGTCTGGGAGTGGACCTCCAGCCATTACGAGCCTTACCCCGGCTACCAGCCGTTTCCCGACGGGCTGGTCGAGTACAATTCCAAGTTCATGAACAACCAGAGGGTGCTGCGGGGAGGTTCCTGCGCGACGCCCAAGGATCACCTGCGCATCAGTTACCGCAACTTCTGGGCACCCGCGACGCAATTCCAGTTCACCGGCATCCGCCTGGCGCTCGATCTCGATTAAGCAACCCATTCCCCTGGGGTCAGGCGCGGCGCCTACGCGCGGGCGAGCCCTGCGAGATCGTCCAGGCGGAGCGCGATCAGCTGCTGGGGCTGGTGCAGGTCGACTGCGAGCTGAGCGAGGTACTGATGAGGGCCTTCATCCTGCGCAGGATGGACTTGATTGCCCGCGGCCGCGTCGCTCCAGATAACCGGCGCCCCAATCATGCATCGCCTCGAAGATGGGGTTAAGGGTATGGCCCAATTCCGTGAGAGAGTATTCGACGCGGGGGGGGACCTCGGGATAGATCTTCCTGGAGACCAGCCCGTCAGACTCCAGCTGGCGGAGCTGCTGTGTCAACATCTTCTGGGTAACGCCGTCGATTCCCCTGTTGAGTTCGCCGAATCGTTGTGTCCCTCTCAGCAGCAGATTTCTCACAATCAGGACCTTCCACTTGTCTCCCAGCAGATTTACCGTTACCTCAATTGGACATGCCATCCCATAACTCCTTGAAATTACACATTGGTTACTTCTTGGTAAGTATATGACTTTATAGTGCTTACTTGCAATAAGTTCGTTGCCGCTTTACTCTGCCTTCACACAACGGCAATTGCAAGGCCCGAGGATGGCTGGAGCTATTCCGGCCACCATTTTCCCTGGGGACCTCGTTGGTGCCAGAAGACACGCCCGAAGCCGAAGCGCATATCGACCGGTTTGCCGCATTGCAACCGGCTGTAGTTCGTCAAGGAGGGGTATTAACAGATGGAGGAGGAAACACAAGACATGGTAGATAGCACGGTAATCGACGCATTCCACATGATGTGGGGAAGTTTTCCGGAACCGGTACGGTTGATTCATAAGAACCGGACGGTGCTGGCGGTGAACGGAATTGCCGCATCCAGGGGAATGGAAGTTGGTGTTTTCTGTTATTCACTCGGCAATCCCGAACTTCACAAGGTATGCAGTGCCAATGCGGCGCTGGTCTCGAAGGCGGGGCAGCGGATAGATGCAGACGACGGGAGAATCAGATTCTGGAGTCCTGTCGGCAACTGTCCGGACGTCTTTGTCCACTTCGTCATTTTCCGAGATGCGCAACAATAACGGTGCACCCCCGGTCTGCACCATATTTCAGCTACCAAGTATTAACCAAATTTTACCGTCGTGCTCTGCCCGACCTCGATAATATACCCGTCAGGGTCGCGGATGTAGCAGCGTAACTCGCCGTACTTGGCGATTGGTTCCGTGATGAATTCGGCACCCCGACTGTGCCACAACTTAAAGCACGCCTTAATATCCGCTACGCGGAAGTTCATGAAGCTACTGAAGTGATCGGGGTCAGGGACGTTAAGCGTTATCGTCGGCTTGTCGCGGGTCGGTCCACCCCCGACGTTCAGAATCATCCAGATATTGGCGAGCTGAAGGTACCCGGGGGCGTTGCCGTCGCCCAGGCTCAGAATGCGGGCGCCGAAGACCTTCTCATAGAAGCGTGCGGAGCGCTCGATGTCGGCGACGGTGAGAAAATACGCGACGCTGATCCCGTCCCGCGGGGGCATTTGGTAACTCTGCTGTTCGACCTGTACTGCGCTCAGTGACGACTCCGATTCCGGTACCGTCAGGAGCTTCAGTAGCCCTTGAGCAGCCAAGGTCGACGATGCGGGATTCTGGCCCGTGATGAGACGGCCGTCGGTGATGACAAAAGGCTGCCAGTCCGCCTTCTTCTCGAATATGGCGCCGAGCCGCAGCAGTTCATCTTCGACCAGGAATGGCACAACATTCGTGAGCTTAGTCTCCGCTTCCTCGCCGTTCGTGAAGCCGGTGACGTGTTTTCCCTGCACTAGCGGAGCGCCCTGGTAGGTAACGTGGCGAAGCACCCCGGGCGAATGGCAGACCAGTGCAATTGGCTTGCCTGAATTGTAAAAGGTCTCCAGAAGGGCGATCGACGTGGGGCTCTCCGCCAGATCCCACATCGGGCCGTGGCCGCCGGGATAGAAAACAGTGTCGAACTCCTCCGGCTTCACGTCCGCAAGTTTGACCGTGTTGGCGAGAACCTTTTGCGCCGCCTGGTCTTCCTTGAAGCGCCTCATCGCCGGGGTCTGGTTCTCCGGCAAATCGCTCACCGGATCGAGCGGGGGCTGCCCGCCTTTCGGTGAAGCCAGTGTCAGATCGACACCAGCATCCCTGAATACAAAGTAAGGGGCCGCGAACTCCTCAAGCCAGAAGCCAGTCTTGCGGCCAGTGTCGCCCAGTTGATCGTGTGATGTGAGCACCATAAGAATTTTCATGGTATTTTCTCCAAAGTTGCTCGGTTGTCGGCTTTACTTAGAAGACTCCGTCAGCTATCCCAGGACCTCGTTCGATTGCCGGAAAACTCCGCTTCATAATTCCGCCGAAGGGACAGCGAGCGCGGGATCACTGTCCGTCCAGGTGATCGCGCACCTGATTATTATTGTAGGAAAAGGGCCATTTATTGGCAACCTGTAATTTTCTGGGCAGCATCTCCGTTTGGATGTTGCCCCGCTGGTATCGGGTATGAATCTGCTGTCGATTCGGAGCCGCCGAAAGGCGGCCCTCCTTGTCTATGCTGCCGGGGTGTTCACTGAATTGACTAAAACCATTTGAGCCGGCATGGGAGCGGGGAACCCTGCGGCGTTCAGGCTTTCGCGAATGGTCCGGTTGCCCTCAAAATAAACCTGCCAGTAGTTGTCATTATGGCAAAATGGCCGCACCGCCAACACCGGTCCAACAAGCGTGAACTCGAGGATTTCCACCTCGACCGGAGGTTTCGACAACACGTTTGGAACCGTCGCCAGTTTCTCCCGCAATAGTTGCATGGCGGCAACGTGATCGGCACTGCCGGCCAATTGGCATTTCAGTTCCACCCTCCTGAATGGATTGGCAGTGTAGTTCTGAATGTTGTCGCTGAAAATCTTGCCGTTGCCAACCAGCGTCAAGACATTTTCCGGTGTGTTGATGGCCGTCATGAACAGTCCGATTTCCTTCACGGTGCCGGTCACCCCCGCTGCCGTGACAAAATCACCCACCTTGAAAGGGTGCAGCACGACGAGAAAAATCCCGGCCGCAAGGTTGGAGAGTAATCCTCCCCAGGCGGCACCGATCGCGATGCCTATGCCGGCCACCAATGCAGCAAAGGTCGTCGTTTGGATTCCACAGTAACCAAGTATCGCGACAACCAGGATGATGTTCAGCGTTACGGTTACAAAGTTGCCGACATAGCGAATCAGGGTGGGATCAACTTTCTGTCTTTCGAAAACCCCTTGAAGCATGCGCCCCGCAAGCCCGATCAGCCACCTTCCGACCATCCAAAACAAAATCACAGCGACGAGCTTGGTCCCGTATTCCGTGGCATAAGTTACCGCGAGTTGCTGGTACTGCCCCATGCTGTCCATACCTACCTCCCATGAGATTCTGCCGGTCAGTGTACCAAGTGATACCGCCTGGATGTGGTCCGTTATTTATGTGAGTATATACCAACATGATGCATGCTTCACTGCTGCCGATGTCCTATTTCAACTCCCCGCTGAAGGCGGTAGCCGGGCGAATCGGCGAACTCCTCTAACAAGTTGAGGGCCCAGGTGAACTCCTCCGTGCTCAGAGAAGGCCGGAGGCCATTCCCGCCAGCTGTGACCGCAAAAAGCCGATGATTTTGACGAACGCTTGGTGGGGAGATTTGATGATTGACGCTGTGTGGCGAGTGGTACTTGGTGCAGCGAGGGTCTGCTTCTGTTTAAAACGTGCAGAGTGCTGCAACCCTTCATTTCCTCGCGGGAATTTGCTTTGAGTGCGTAGTGCACTCGCCGGTTGACTCCAGCCTGTCGATATGAGATATTGCCATTATTTACCGGTTTGGTTAATTAATGGTGTTGAATGTGTTGGAGGGTGGACGGTTTACGCCCAGGAACCGATCTGATGACAGTAAAAAAATTTACCAGCATATCAATTCGGACTCAACTGATTGTGTTGGCCGTTTTGTTGACACTCCCCGCCTTAGGCATAATCATATACTCAGGTCTAAAGGCGCGAGATTCCGACTACAGGAACGCATCCAACGAGTCTCAGAAGGTCGCTGATAATCTATCTACCAAGATAGCGAATTTGACTCATGATGCCGAGCAACTTGTCAGCATTCTTGCGGACCAACCAGATGTGAAAAAACACAACGACAAGGTAGCCCAGGCCATCATTAAAGACACGCTTAAGAAATATCCGCAGTATAGCGCCATCCTGATTGCCGATGCTGCGGGCTCCGTCTGGGCGACTACCTCCCCGTTGCCACCAAACACCACAATCGACGACCGGTTATATTTCAAAAACGTACTATTGACACATAAAATATCTTCCGGTGAGTATGTTATCAGCAAGACCAAACAGGCTCCCACCATTCATATAGCCTGTCCTATTATAAATAATAATAAATTCAGCGGTGCAGTCATTCTAGGCTTTAACCTTGACGTCTCAAAGTCAATTATAGAAAAAACATATTTGGCAAATACAACCAACTATGTAGTGACTGATCGAAATGGTATCATACTCAGTAGAGGGAGGAGTATCGGCGCAAATGTCGGTGAGCGCATTCGCCCTGCGGACCTGGAGAAAATGGAAAAAGGTCCCGATACCGGTACTTATGAGTTTGTTCGCATTGATGGCGAACGGCGCATAGTCACCTATCACAAGCTATGGCTTGAGGGTGAACAGGCCCCGTTTTTATATGTCAGGGCCGGGCTGTCTATTGAAGAAGCTCTAGCCAAAGCAAATTCACATCTTTTAAAAAACGTATTGATGTTGCTCCCCTTTGTGATCCTCTCATTCGTTGTCGTGGTTGTCATTGGCAAACGATCCATTGTTGACCAAGTCAATTTATTGAAGTCCGGGGCAGAAAAAATAGCCAGCGGCGACCTTGAATCCAGGGTTTCGGACAAAATATACGGCAGCGAACTGGGGATTTTAGGGCAGGCGTTCGATGATATGGCTCATAAGATTGCCATAAGAGAACAGGCATTACTGGAAAGTGAGAGGAACTATAGGGATATTTTTAACATGACTCATGATGCGATATTCGTTCACGTGGTGACGTCGGGGGAAATAATAGAGGTAAATAAAGCAGCAGAACGGATGTTCGGGTTCACGCGAGATGAAATACTTAACCCTACATCCCTGGATTTTGGCACTGAGCAGGAAATTAAGAGCTTTAATGAGGTGATGAGCTGGCTGCGTGAATCGGCCAAGGAAAGTCCCAGGGCATTTGAGCGGCTGAGTAGGAATAAGAGCGGTGTTTTCTTCTGGGTTGAGGTCGTTCAGCTGGCGACCAGTATAGCTGGTAAAAGACGAATACTCTCGGTTGTCCGTGATATAACAGAACGTAAAGACGTTGAGCGTGTAAAAGATGAGATGTTATCCGCTGTAAGCCATGAGATGCGCACTCCGCTGACCGCGATACTTGGTTTCTTGGAATTCATACTGGAGAACCCAGTTGGAGAAGAACAATTGAGAGATTACCTCGGAACCATATACAAGGAGGCTGACCGTCTGAACGTGTTGATAAGTAATTTTTTAGATATGCAACGCCTAAAGGCCAGGTTCAAGGCGCAAGCCTACGGACCCCTCGATGTCAAACAGGTGCTAGTGGAGGCTGCGGCCCTCTTTTCCGTTTCTGCTACCGGACGGAAGGTAACTATTGATTTACCTTTGGCTTTGCCGTCGATATTGGGGGATGAAACGTTATTGCACCAGGCATTTGTCAACATCATTTCCAATGCTATAAAGTACTCAACCGACTGCTGCACCATTGAAATCAGGGCAGCGGTAGACCCTGGCTACGTTACCATATCAGTACGGGATCAGGGTATAGGTATCCCGGCGGAATCACTGGGCCTCATATTCGATGCGTTTTATCGGGTGGATAATACTTCAGCACGGCGGACTAGCGGAACCGGCATCGGGCTGGCCATTGTAAAGGAGATCATTTCAGAAATGAATGGGAAGGTTTGGGTTGAAAGCACTCTTGGCTTAGGTAGTATTTTCTATGTTTCTTTGCCCATAGCGGGTAAATGAGTCGAGACGGCACCTGCCAAGTGATTCCGCCTACTTGTGCGTTTCTACGATGGAGTCGCGAACCTCCCCGAATAGCCGAGGCCCTCGAACGAGTGGACAGCAGAGACGATATCCTGCGCCTGTCCGAACTGCAGCATTGGCCCAAGGCGTTCGAATGGCTTAAGACAAGACTTTAAGCCGTTAGGCCAATGGCGTCCGCCACCAAGGGGCCGGATAGCGTACTTGCCCGCCCCCCACCCATTGTGCTAAATTAACTCATACCCTTGGCCTGCCGGCGGAGGGGATAACTATGATCCCCGGCCAGGTGTTTCTCTCTGCCCACCCCTGACCGTAGATGGGTGGGAAGGCAGGTGAGGTTCTGCGGCAAATGGTCCAATCAGGCGGCGCCGGTCTCGGGCAGGTCGAACCAGCCGCGGCGTCTTCCAACAACCGACGTCTCGACTCCACGAGGTCGACCATGGAAGGAACTCCGTCACCTGTTTCATTTTCGCTATTGATTGTCGAAGATGACCAGTCGGCCCGCGATGTTATAGCCGGCACGATCCCCCTGAAATTTCCCCATTGCACTATACTCACGGCCAATAACGGCATGCAGGGCCTGGAAATCTGCCAGCAGTTCCTTCCCGACATCGTTGTGACGGATATCAACCTGCCGGAAATGGACGGTTTCCAAATGATCCGTGAAGTCGGACTTACAGATGCAGATCCCGGGTTCATCGTACTTACTGCATATTCCGACAAAATCACCTTCGATAAATTCAAGGATCTGAAGATCTTTGCCTACCTTCTGAAACCCCTCGATTTTAACGAGCTGTTCTCTGTGATGGAAAAGTGCCTCGCGGGAAAGAACCGCGGCGCTAACGGCGACGGATTTCTCCCGCCTTGATAATAAGGCGCTCGACGGAGGGCGTGAAAGGGAAACTGCCCCTGGGGCAGAGGGTTTCCGGGGATGTGGCGTGGGCAGGGCTGAGACGGATGAGGAATCTACTTTGCAGCAGCGACTTGTAAAAAATGATCCTTGGGCTGCCGTTAGAATCGTCGCCATCTACGCGTTTTTCAGCGGGCTGTGGATTTTTTTGTCCGACACGGTCTTGGGACTATTGGTCCGTGACCCGGATGCCCTCGTGCGTTACTCGAAGCTGAAAGGTTTCGTTTTTGTCGCGGTGACTGTCTGCCTGCTCTATCTCCTTATCGGGCGTTATATTCGGCAATCCAGAAGGGCCGAGGAGGCTCTGTTGCAGTTGAACGACGAGCTGGAAGTGCGGGTCGCTCAGCGGACCGGTCAGTTGGAGGAGGCCCGGGCTGAACTGGAGGCGCGGAACATCGCCCTGGCTGCGTCCTATCAGGAACTGGAAAAACAAAGCACGGAGCGCATCAGGACACTTGAGGAACTGAGGCAAAAGGAGCATCTCCTCATTCAACAGAGCCGCCTGGCTGCCATGGGGGAAATGCTCGTGAACATTTCGCACCAATGGCGCCAGCCCCTGAACGTCATGGGGCTGAAGATCCAGCAGCTAGGGTTATCGTACCAGTACGGCAGGTTCACCGAGAAACTCCTCGAAGACAACGTCGCCGAGACGATGGAAATCATCCGCCACATGTCCCAGACCATAAGCGATTTCCAGGAGTACCTGACACCGAACCGGGAAAAGGTTCCCTTCCAGGTAAACCGGGTCATCGCAAAGGCGGTCAACCTCATCAGGGATAATTTCGAGAGCCAGGGGATCTGCATCGAACTCGGTTCCACCGGGGAGGCCCAGATAACCGGCTACCCGAATGAATTCAGCCATGTCGTTTTAAATCTGCTGATGAATGCCAGGGACGCCTTTTACGATAGGGAGATGACCGGGGGGCGCATATCGGTGCGCTCATGGACCGAACACGGCAGGGCGGTCGTGACCGTAACCGATAACGCGGGCGGCATCGGTGAGGATATCCTTGACAGGATATTCGACGCGTACTTTACCACTAAGGCGCTGGGAAAGGGGACAGGAGTGGGGCTTTTCCTGTCGAAAAACATCATTGAGACGAACATGGGCGGCCGTCTTTCGGTTCGCAACGTCGACGGTGGAGCCGAATTCAGGATTGAGGTCTAAATGAGGGGACGAGGGGACGCCCCCTCCCCTAGCCCCCCTATACTAACCTCCTGGTGTTCATTGTCTCCCCCGCCGGAATGTGCCTCGCAATGGCTTACCGCTGCCAGTATGGGCATCATGTATGATCCCTGGCGCCCCAGCCAAATAAAGAAAAGGGTTAGCTCAAAAGGCTAGCCCTTTTACTTTGTCCGGTGCATGCCGAAAGACTGGCAATTGGAATAATAGTGTGAAATAAGTGGAAATTCATGTTATACACAGTTTGAAAAGATGCTCCTGTCAGGAGGACATGGATGGCCCTCAATGCTGATCATTACGCACGTTGCATTCGAACACTGGAACTCTCCTAAGTACAATTGGGAAAGTCGGATACGGAGAGCATTGAGTCGAAATCTTCCGCAATGCCACCGTGAAGGGATTTGAGTTGACGTTGGAGACAGCGGGGAAATTGCTACGTAAGGCGTTGAAGGCGTACACCGGACGGTTGCGAGATGTAGACCTGTGCTTGATCGAGGCGCACCTTCCCGAGTGCTGGCTAACGTAATGCTATTGAGTTGCGCAGGATTTCGGCGGCGCTCCACCTTTGCCTTTGCACTTTCAGAAACCCAAACAGGTCGTATCAATGGAAACGTCCGGGCTCATAATGTTGAAAAAGGAACTCTCGACCGACCGGCTCGTTCTGGTGCTCGATCTTGCCGGTACCTTCGTCTTTGCGCTCAGCGGGGCCATGGCTGCGGTCAGGCGGCGCCTTGACCTTTTTGGAGTGCTGGTGCTGTCCTTTGCGGCCGCTACTTTCGGCGGGATTACCCGCGATCTGCTGATAGGAGCGGTGCCCCCGGCAGCGATCAGTAACTGGTACTATCTGGCAATTTCGCTCCTCGCCGGCATAATCACCTTTTACTGGCATCCTGCCATCGACCGGTTGATGAACCTCGTTCTTATTCTCGACGCTGCCGGATTAGGGCTCTTCGCGGTTACCGGAACGCATAAAGCGCTCTCCTACGGGCTCAACCCGGTCATGGCGGCGCTGCTCGGCATGTTGACGGGAATCGGCGGAGGCATGGTGCGTGACCTGCTGTTGACTGAGATTCCGGTGGTCTTGCGTGCCGAGCTGTATGCCGTTGCCGCTTTGGCCGGTTCAGTCGTGGTTGTCGGCGGTGACATGCTGGAGCTGTCATTCACCACGGCGTCTGTCGTGGGGGCGGCTCTCTGCTTCTGGCTCAGGTTCATGGCCATTCGCCGCGGTTGGCAGCTCCCAATCGCCCGCGGTTTCAAGCAGCCCGCGCAGGAACCAGCGTCTCCGCCCAACAGCAAGGAGGATAGTGTGGATCCGCCTTGATTCCCACATGTGGTTCTGGCCTCCCCTCGTCCCCTAATGATCGTCCAACACCTTTCGGACCATGACGGCCAGGTTCTTTAGGGTGAAAGGTTTCTGTATAAAGTTCACCCCCTCATCCAGCACGCCCTGGTGAACAACGACGTCGGCGGTGTAGCCCGACATGAAAAGGCACCTCAGCTTGGGATGGAGGGCGTTCAGGCTTTTGGCCAGATCCTGTCCGTTCATTTCAGGCATGACCACGTCGGTCACCAGCAGGTGGATTGCGCCGGCATAGTCGCGGGCCAGGCGGGCCGCCTCCCCCGGAGTGCTTGCTGCCAGCACGGTATAGTTCAGCGACTCGAGCATGCTCGCGGCAAGCTTTCTGACTGCCGGCTCGTCCTCCACCAGCAAAATGGTCTCCTCCCCGCGCGGAATCGGCCTTTCTCCGGCTTGGTCGCAGGCACGCCCCGTTTCGCCCGGATGCCGCGGTAGATAGATGGTGAAAGTCGTCCCCCGGCCCAGTTCACTGCAGACGTTGATGAAACCATTGTTCTGCTTGACCGCTCCATAAACCGTCGATAATCCGAGGCCCGTCCCCTTACCCAGTTCCTTGGTCGTGTAGAACGGCTCGAAAAGATGCTCCAGTGTTTCCTCGCTCATGCCTGCGCCATTGTCGCTCACCGAGATCAGCACATACTCGCCGGGGACCAGGCCCGGACGGTCGAGGCAGTATTCCGCTTCGGCGCGGATATTCGCCGTGGCGATGGCTATTTTGCCAACACCGGTGATGGCATCGCGCGCGTTAACGCACAGGTTGGCAAGGATCTGGCCTACTTGGGATGAATCCATCTTGACCAGCCAAAGGTCCGGCCCGGGCTGCCAGGTGAGTTGCACGTCCTCGCCGATCAGCCTTTGCAGCATCATGAGCGTGCCGGCTACCACCTGGTTCAGTTCGAGCACCCTGGGCGCAATGGTCTGCTGGCGGGCGAAGGCGAGCAGCTGCCGGGTGAGGTCGGCGGAGTGCTCGGCCGCCTTGCTGATCTCGCTCAGGTTGACGCTGAGCGGATGCGCGGGGCCCAAACGATCCAAAGCGATCTGCGCATGACCGAGGATCACCAGCAGCATGTTATTGAAGTCATGCGCCACCCCGCCCGCCAGCCGTCCCACCGATTCCATCTTCTGAGCCTGCAGCAGCTGGCCCTCGAGTTTGGTCCTTACCTCCTCCGCCCGCTTGAGATTGGTGACATCCCTTGCCGTGCTGGCGAATCCAAGTACCCTGTCGCCTGGTCCATATTCGGGTCGTATGGACCAGGCCATGTGATGCACCCGGCCGTCGACACTTACCTGCCGGTTTTCATGGTTGAAGATGGTCCGACCGCTCTTTAGCCAGCTCTGGAAGGCGCTCATGGTCGCCTCCCGATCCTCGCTGTGGATGAAGTCGAAGGCCGGGCGGCCGATGCACTCCTGCGGCGCCAAACCAAAAATTTCCTGCGCCGTGTGGTTCACAAAAACTAGGCGCCCTTCCGTGTCGACTCTGGTGACCAGGTCCGGTGTCCCTTCCACCAGACTGCGGTACTGTGTCCGGCTCTCCCTCAGCTCACGTTCTGCCTGCTTACGCTCGGTTATGTCGTTGGCCATACCTATGATTTCCAGAGGGTGGCCATTTTCGTCGCGTATAACGGTAACCGAGAGATTCGCCCAAACGATATGTCCGTCTTTGTGAACATATCTCTTCTCCATGCTGTACCAGGGTATCTTGCCGTCGACCATGTCGGTGAACTGAGACAAGTCTATATCCCGGTCTTCCGGATAGGTAAAATCGGTAAATTTCATTTCCAACAGTTCGGCGCTGCTATAGCCGATCATGTTGGACAACATCAAATTGGAATAGATCAGGCGACCCTGCATGTTGAGCAAAGCTATTGAGATGGGCGACTGGTCGAAAATGGCCTTTACGTGGTTTTCACCGTCCCGAATGACCTGCTCGGCATGCTTTACTTGGGCCAGGTCCACGAAACTGGCCCTCATCCGCTGTCGACCAGGGCAGGGAAGCCTCACCAGCCTGACTTCGCAGATCAGGTCACTGCCGTCGGCACTGCGGACTGCCTGCTCAAAGACCACCTCTTCACCCTCCAAAGCGCGCAGATGGCGATCGTTCATGCTCAGGGCAGCCTCCTCTTGGACCGACCCGGGAGGCGTAAAGAACAGTTCTGGCCCCGCCTGCAGCAGATGCTCCCTGTCGCAGCCGAACAACCGCTCGGCCCTTTCATTGGCATCGAAAACCCGGTTGAGGCCGAGGTCGTAGAAGATCATTGCCTCGGGAGCTTTATCCACCATCACCCTGAAGAGTGCCTCGGACCCGCTCGCGGCAATCCTGAGGCGCTGCAAGTTGCGGTTAAGGATCAATAGCCCCGCGATCAGGGCGATCAGGGCCAAAAGAATTATAGGTTCCAAAGGTTATGCACCCCACGATAGCTGTCCTTGGAGAAACGACGATTTCGGTGATTCCCAGATAAAAGGCTGCTTTTCTGCATGATAGCACCAGCTCGTGACCGGTGTAAAGCGCGGGCCAGTGCAATGCCAGGGGCAAAAACCGGTCGGCACTTTGCCCCGCCTCTTCCTTGACGCCCTCCCATTATGGTATGGTATAAGTGAGTACACATCTTAGACCAGGAGCAACCATGGCATTGCCAGAAATCGAGCAACATAGGGTTAAAAAGCTAGTTGGTGCCTTTATTGAGAAACGCGTGCCGCCATCTGTCAGGGATCAGGTTAAGCTGGTCTGCAAAGTCATTGGCAACAGAGTAACCTTGTCCGAGTGTAGACCATTCTACAATGACCCTTCCAGCTGGACGGAGATGCCTATAGCGCAATTCGAGTATGATGAGGCTGCCAAGCAATGGTCACTCTACGCCTACAATAGAAATGACAAACGCATGCCTTACTCCAAAGGTTCATTAGAACAGCTAATTCAGGAAGTCGACAAAGACCCTACTGGGATATTCTGGGGTTGATAGCATACAGGAAGGAGGGGGAGCTCTTCAGGAGCAACAAGCGCGGCCTTGCCCGCCATGTCCTCTGCCGGAGCGGCAGCGGCGGCCTATGGGGGGCTCGCCAGCTGTCGACGGGTCTTGATGGCGTCAACGAGCCTCTCTACCCCCGGTTTGAAGCTCGCCGGGGCGAGTTGCAGAGAGCTGGCCGCCGCTGTCTCGGCCTCGTTGAAGCTGCCCATGCCGAGGTAGGCCACGGCGACGTAGTAGTACCCTTTGTAGTCCTTGGCATTGGCACGCACGGCATCCTGCGCCGAAGCCAAGGCCTCCACGAATTGATCGTTTTGGGATTGTTCCCGAGACTGACGGATCAAGCTGATGAAGTCCGCCGGCCGGACGGTGATTGCGCTGCTCAGAACCAGACAGATTGTCAGAAGTAACACTGATAACCGCCCTTGAGGACGCAATGTCATGGCAGGCTCCTGTTTCTTTGTCCGGTGCAAAGTCGGAAATACTGACTGCATGAAGGTTAGAGTAATGTACGTGAAGGATCAAGTTGTTGCTGGAACACAAGCAAGGGTGCTGGGAGGGCTTACTGCATCCTTATATCCTTAAATTTGCTGGCGCTGGTGCCGCTTAACAACACTGGTGTTTGCTCCACATTCTTAAGGCGTGCAGTCTTCTGAACCGACGGCAGGATCTGGGCGTACAACTTTTCAAGGTCGATGCTCTTACCCGCCAGCAGCGATTCCTTGATGGTCTTTAAAAAGAAATAGGTGAACATACCATGGCCTGCCTTGTCGTAGGAGGTGCTGATCTGGTTGCCGCTGGTGGCGGCCAGTACCGCCATGTTCTCCTTCAAAACGATCTTGTTCTGGTTGCTCATGACAAGCGGTCGGGCACCCTTTGCCATTGTGGAGCGCTCGCCCGAACCCGAAAAACAGGAATCCAGCGCCACCACGACCTGTTTGGCGGGCAACTGTGCAAGGGTGTCGTACAAGGTTTTCAACGGGATGGCAGTAGCGTCGGGGTAATTGGGATCGCCGTCAAACGGGACCAGGTACGCCTCGCCGTTTCTTGGGTCGGGGGCGCCGTGGCCGGCATAATAAACAAAGACGGTGCTATCCCTGCTCACCCTGTTCCGGAGCCAGCTATTCAGGTACTTCGATATGTCGGACCGGGTCGCGTGCTCATTTAAAAGGGTAATGACGTTGTCTTCGGGATATCCGAGCAGTTGCACAAGGTATTTTCTGACCGATTCCGCATCGCGTGCGGCATAATCGGCTTTGGTTATGTCACGGTACTTTTCGATCCCGATTACCACGGCGAAGTTGGCGCCGTTCTTGCCAGGTAGAGCCGGAGGAAGGGTGTCGATCTCTCTTGCCAGGTCGCTCATCTCGCTGTTCTTTTGCAGCTTCACCAAAAGCTTGGAAGCCGAGAAATCCTTGGCCAGCCTGGACACAAACTCTTCCGCTGTTAAGGCGACCGCTGCGTCCTGGTTGATAACTCCGCCGGTCGGGACCTCGATACTGGGATCCCGCATGATTCTTTCCTCAGGACTGGACCAAAGTAGTTCATTCTCGCCGCTGTACGCCTCCAGGTTGCCGGTAAGCTCTATGTTCTCATTGTTTAACAACTGCCACGTGTAGCCGCCTTTCAACTTGTACGCCATGCTGTTAACCTTGACGACCAGTCGTACATCGTAATCCTTCGCCGTGCCGTCGCCTTCAATGCCGGCATTGAAGGACTGTTCGAGAGTCCTGATGGCTGTTCTGCTGATAATAGACCTGTAATCCGAAGTCAAAGAGGCAGATCCGGATACTCGGGTTACACTGTCATCGAGATCCAAAATCGGCTTTGCAATAACAATTTTCACCGATGGTTTAGTCTGGGTTATGGCTGGATCTTTAAGTGCAGTGTTGTTTGCGGCACACCCAAAGCAAAGCAAAGCGGCCACGAATACACTGAATACCCTTTTAGAATTCATGTTGTCCTCTTTTGACCAGGCTCATGCCCTGGATGCGTTTTGTCTGACGCGAATTTACTGAGGGGCGATTTTGTATGCAACCGTGGCATCGCCCCAGTCGGAAGGTTCCAGCTGGTTCAGCCGTTTCAGCAAATCACTCGCGAGTCCCGTAGATTTTGCGTCGTAAACTTTAAAACCTTCCTGAAAGCCGCTGTAAAGGATAGGTTCCACGCTCTTGGTCGCTATTATCTTTATTCTCTCAACGGCGCCCGTATGCCGGTAAGCCGGAAGCAGACTGGCTTTCAAGTTGATGCCACTTCCCTCCGGTGGAAAGACCAGCGCCTGTCCCGCTTTGGTGTGATTGTCCTTGATCATCGCATTCGGCAGCAGTTGGGTCACCGAGTTGTCAGCCCCGATAACGAAAATGTAGACATAGCACTCCTCGTTTACCTGGTACTCTAAACTGACTGCATCATTCTCACTCAGTTCAGCACGGGGAAGCCACGCCTTTATTTTGATGCCCACTCCATTGTCATTAAATACCGGAGAAACCGTCGCCTTTATCCGGACCAAATAATGATACGGGTCTGCCTTATCCCGCTCCTGCGAGAGGACTTCCATTTTGTCGATCTTACCCCGAACCCGTGCATATACAAGCTCTTCCGCAAGCTGGCCGTTGCTGACTATGGTGTTTGACCGGATGAATGTGCCGACCGCCTGTTCTATTGCTTTGCGGCTGGCATCGGCCTTCGCCCGCTCAAAAAGCTCCCGGGGAGCCTCGAGGTCGTTGCCGAAAGCTTCTCCGTCAATCACCAGCTGAACCGGAGGTTCAGCCGCGAAAAGCGCCAGGGGCATCAACATTATCATGGTAAATAGAGTGGTAAAGAATAGTGTTCTCAAAGGTCTGATCCCCTGTCTTGGCGAGCGGGTACGCTGGGAACCCATAAGCCGCTTTTGGCATAGTTGCACGATGGCTGCGCGGCTCCGGGCAGCTCCCCAAATAGGTGCCTCAGAGCGCTTTATATCACGAAAGCGCTGGATTCGAAAGAGGATTAACTGGCCAATTGGTAACGCAGGGATAACTTTTGTCGGGCCGACGTTGGTAATCATGCGCCAGGGAAAGAGGGGAAAGAGGGGGCCCCTAGAAGCTCATAAAGAAAGAAGGGGACGCCTAGAAGTTTATAAGATCCTTCTTCGGGCGGAGGGGGCGGAGGGGGACGTACCCGAGTTTCGCTAGTTTCTGAGCTTGCCGTCGCCTCCCCGATCATTGCATCTCTCGGAAGGGGTGGCAAAATGGGGGAATGCCAAGACAACCACTCCCTTTGACATCGCCAGAGCACTCCAGCATGTGATGGTCAGGGGAATCGAGAAAAAAACATTTTCGTCGACGAACGCGACAGATATGAGAAACTTGCGAAACTCGGGTACGTCCCCCTTTGTCGCCAGCAGGTTTCTGTTTAAGGACGGCCGTAGATCTTTCTCGCCAGCCTCAGCAACTGTGAGTGTACTTTCAGTTTGGCGCGTTGCGTCTCCCGGTAGTTCACATCGAAGACGAGCCTGGTCTCCTCTTTCTCAAGGGCCAGCATCCCTCCTTTTCTGCAAAAATCTTCTCGATCGGCGACAGTCAGCACCGGCAAATCCTTGAGCAAATCCAGTACCCTCTCCACTTTGGCCAGCTCCGAACGACTGATGAAGAGAACCTGGCACTGAGCGGTTTCTTCGGGGGTGTTTAACTGACGAAACACAATACTCCGTCCATTGATGCTCTTGCCGCTCAGCGCGGCCAATTCCCGATCCAGCGGTGTACGTCCCAGGGTTGCGATACAGAACTCACCTTTCAACCTGAAGGCGCTTTCGGGCCATTCGACAAATTTGGCAAAGTTGAAGATAAAGGCAGCTTTCAGACTGTACTCACTAGGCGAAGCCTGAGCGTATCTGGCAAGCGGAGAGTGGCAAAGAAATAGCGCAGCCAGCCCGGCTACCCCATGCCGGAATTGAGGCCTGCGCAGATGCAGTTTCCACCGGATTATGGGATTCAGAATGCCCAAGAAGCCTTCCCGTACACGGTGCGCTCAACTTGGTGCCTCGCCTCGGTCAGGTCCGAAACCGTTTCAAGGTGGCGCCGCTCCAGCAAGTTCTGTCCTACCAGGGAAAGCTCGACTCCAGCCAACGGTCGCCAGGCCAGACGGGCATCCAAGGTAGCATAGGCAGGGATGTCGGCAATTCCGGAGAGAAGCGGATAGGAGTTTGCGCCGACGTAGCGTCCCCAGAAGTCAAGATCGACGTCCCTGCCCAGCGCGAACAGGGAACGTAGCGTAGCTTGATGGTTCGGAGTCGCCTTCACCCCCAGGCTGTTCACCGCCCCGCTTTCGAGAAACTTGATATAGGCGTAACCGCCTTTTAGCTTCCACCAGTCGCGAAGCTGCCACTGCAAGGACATCTCGGCGCCGCAGCTGTCGTAACCGGGCAAATTGTGGAAAACGTAGGGGATGGTCACCTGGGTTCCCCCTTCGACAAAGGGAGTCAAGGGACCTGCGTCGATGATGTCGCGATAATGGTTGAAAAAGGCCGAGGTGTCCAACGAGAGCTTTTCGTTGAGATCGGCGCGAAACCCGAGTTCATAGGCAAGCAGTGACTCCGCCTTCAACTGCGGGTTGCCCAACGCGACGACAACGGAAGGGAGGGGTAGTGGCGACAGGGGGTCCGCGGGAATGACGGCGAGATTGAACCTGACGTCGTTATCACTGCGCGAAGGAGTACGGACGGAGCGCGTCACCGCGGCCCAGGCGGTGTACCCTTTGCGAGGCGTCAATAAGAGCCTTGCCGAGGGCTGCAGCTCCCAACCGGTGAAGTCGTTGCGCTCAAGCTTGGTGCCGACGATAAAACGAAGCATTCCCGGCAGCAGGGTTATCTCGTCCTGGACGAACAGATTCAGCAGCAAGTCCGAGCGACTGCTGGGGGTCAAGACAAAGGCCCCGCCTGCGCTGGAGGTCTGGTCCTGCATAAATCGGTAACCGGCTCCCCAGGTAAGTTCATTGGATTGGCCCAGACTCAGGTTGTGCTGCAGATCCACATCTATCGTGTCTCGGCCTTCCGTGATGATCGCCCTCTTTCGGTCGGTTCGGTCATAGTATACCTGCAGGGAAAACTTGGAGGCATCCGATTGTAACCAGTCGAGGCGGGATAGGATATTGGCGCCAAATAGGTCGGTCGGCTGGTTCAAAGTCTCGCTAAACGGTGGGGAAAAGCTCGTGATGGTGGCGGAATTGCCGACCGAGCCGCCGTAGGCATCCCCTTGCAGGGTAAGGTTCAGGCGGTCGGTCGGTGAGCCGTCGGCCCGGAATCCGCCGCGAGTGATCCGGAGGAAGTCTGCGGCGCCGGGCGTGTCGGTAAAGGTATCGCCCCGGTCGACATGCTTCAGGTAGAAACGGTACGTGGCACGGTCACCGATTCCCGCACCGTAACGGGCCTCGACGGTCCCCCGCTCCCGGCTTCCGGTGAGGCCGGTCAGCAGCACCCCCGTGGTGTCCAGAGAGTTCTTGGTGATGATGTTGATGACGCCATTTACCGCATTCGAGCCCCACATCGTGCTTCCGGAACCGCGGATCACTTCGATGCGCTCGATATTGTCGAACAGGGTGTCCTGCACATCCCAGAAAACTCCGCCATAGAGGGGAGTATAGGCAGTCCGGCCGTCGATCATCACCAAAAGCTTGTTGGCAAAGGTCCCGTTGAAGCCTCGGATGGAAACCGCCCACGAATTACCGTCGATGCTCGCCACCTGGACCCCCGGAACCATCCGGAGCAGGTCGGGGATCGTCGTGGCCCCCGAGTGGCGGATGTCCTCCTGATTAATGACGAAAACGGCCGAAGTGACATCCGAAAGGGACTGGCTCTTGCGAGAGGCGGACACGACGGAAACGTCCAGAAGCTGCTCAAGGGGGAGTTCAAGCATCTCGTTTCCTTCAGCCCCGAGCGCCGACACTACTCCTGGGATCAGGAGAAACGATGCCAGGATCAAAAAACGCAATGGGCGGCCGGAATACCTGTTGTTTACGCTGTCCCGGTTAGGGACGTGGGAGAATGCCATCCGAAGCTCCTCGTTGTTGTAAATAACCATTACTGCTTTGGACGCAAGTCGCTTAAATTACATTGGATTTAGTGAATATTACACCCATGTCCCAGCTGCGGAACGACTGTCAAATCTTACTAACGCACCGAGCCAGGAGAGGACACTGAATTGAGGTTTTTACCGGAGCACCTTATAGGATTCTGGATGCTGTGTCATTCACTTACAGCAATCGGCAACAAATCTAGAGAAAATCTTGGAAGGAATGAATTGCTAAGGGGATACTGGCTGAGGGTCGCGTCTTTTGATTTTAAATTTGAGCGATTCTGAAACCCATATTGCAATTTAAAAGCGAGGGTGCCCTGCGCTACATGGGTTGCTCCTCCGGGCGAAGAGAGGCGAAGAGGGGACGTCCACGCGTTGATGCGTTACTCCCTCCCGGCGCCCAGAAACGCATGATCGCCTGGACGTCCCCTTGTCCCCCCGGCGCCTGGAAACACATGATCGCATGGACGTCGCCCTTGTCCCCCCTGTCCCCCTTCCCCGTCCCAGCCGACGACGGCAACTACACGCTGATCTTCGACTCCGAGGAGCTCATTTGGAGCATCTCCTTGGTAGAATCGGTTCCCTTCGAGTACTCCCCACCCCGCCCCGGTCATGAGTGACAACTATGATAAATCAGTCACATATGCTATTATTCTATAGTAAGAAAAAACCAACCTGTGTCAAGCGGAGGACCGAACGATGGGATCTCTTTTGGAAATGACAGCGAGCATAGTTTCCTCTCACGCTTCAAAATCGGCGATTGACAGTGACGAACTAATACAGGAGTTGCAAAAAGTCTACGTATCCCTGCAGAGACTCGAAAATGAGGCCACCGATGAGGTGACGACAGCGACAGCCGTACCTGCAAAACCGGCCCTGACCTTCAAACAGGCTTTTCATCGCGACCAGATCGGTTGCATGATCTGTGGCAAGGCCGGGATGAAAACCCTGGCTCGGCATCTCGGGCTGGTGCACCATGTTAAGCCCGGTGCATACCGAAGGCAATTCGGCATTCCCCGCGGCCAGGCACTGACTGCCGGTGATTTCTCAGAGGCCCGCAGGAAAATGGCAACGGAACAAGGGCTGGCCGACAACCTAGTTAAAGCGAGAGCCCAACGCGCGGCCAACTCACTTGCCAGAAAAACCGCTGCACAGAAGGAAGCAAAGACTTCGAGATCGAGAGTCATCAAGGCTAAGCCGCTGGCAGTATAATATAGATTGACCCGGGGAGCAGGGCCGGCAAATTCGGCCTGCCTTGCTTCCCATTATTAGCACTGCATCCCTCACCTGGACCCATGCTCCCGTTATCCCTTTCCCGTATCCCTTTCGGCACCCCATATGGAGTTAAGTTGGAGCAATAGAGGTGAGTACTGAGCCGGCAAAGAAGGCCGCAGCCCCGGAAGGAACCACGACGACCACGACAACTACCCCGGCTGAAGCTCCCGCCGCGAAGTAATATATGGCCGCACCGCAGAACGACAAAAGGCCGCCTCTTCAGAGACGGCCTTTTGTCGTTGCAAAAGCCGGGGTGGTAAACGCCGGAAGCCAGCTTAAGCCCCTTCCCGCAAGATCCTGATATATTCGAACAGTTCCCCCGCGTCTAAAAATAAAATTCATTTGCAAAGGACCATTCTCCGATGAGGAGTATGACTCAGAGGCAAGGAGGAAGCGGCAAAGATCGCTTGACCAGCAGGCGTAAGGCGTGCACACTGCGCTACTTACGAGGACGACCCTGACAGGCGGTTGACCTTCACCGATGATTGGTTGGCAGGGGAGGGACTCTGTGACCGGCATCGGCGGAATCGGCGGGTGCGACACCGGGAACCTCTTGGACGGGAAAAATATATTTCGGATAACGATACTATGAGTGACCAATCTCCCCCACT
>TBL_comb47_HYPODRAFT_10001956_pt1 | contig 26110 bp, 26 predicted proteins | sample TroBogypolimnion_40_FD_10682 | JGI IMG/M metagenome (IMG submission 10682)
CAGTTTGCGGGCGGTCGCCTCATCGCGCGTGCCCAGGCTCTTTTGCTTGCCGGTGATTGAGTCTTGTGAATAATAAATTCCGTTGCGGCGGAACAGTGTGAGCTTCGTTTTCATAGGTCCAAATCCGAATCTTACACCAGAAGTTCACTACCCCATTAAAGGCTAGTGGGCGGGTCTCAGGAATTTAAGTCAGACAAAGTCGATTGGTAAATTAATCGGCTCAAAACTGACAAATTCACTGACAGTGGCCACCGTTTTTGTCACGAAACCCTTTATTCATGCGGGCTTTATCAAACGTGACAGAGAAAAGGTAAAGTTTTGGATGCTCTATCAACTACTTACATAAGTCGTTCTCCGGCCTGGTAAAGAAAAGTAAACATAATTGAGTTGGTCGGAGGCGATGGAGCGAGGCTCTGTTTGGGCCTTGAACCCAAATCCGTTGAGAGTGGGTGAGCCTAGGTGGGTCGCGCTGCGACCTGATTTGCCCGCGCTGCGGGCTCATCGCTTGTTGCACCTCGCCCCCGGATTTATTCGTCGCTGAATCCTCCTCCCGGATTGGTGAAGCGCTTTTCGTTGTCATCGCCCCGGCGGGCGGGTAGCTTTCCGGACCATGAAAACGATCCCTTTGCTCCTGCTCACCGGCATCTTGATCGCCGCCGGTTGCGCAACCCAGGTTGCCCAGGAGGCCAAACCCAACACGCTCACCCCGGCCGAGCAGGCTGCCGGGTGGCAACTGCTCTTCGACGGCCACGACTTGGCGGGCTGGCATAATTTCAAGAAAGAGGGCGTCCGCCCCGGCTGGCAGGTGGCGGAGGGCACCCTCATCTGCGCCGACCCGCATAACGCCGGCGACATCGTCACGTCGAATCAGTTCGGCTGGTTCGAGTTGCAGTTGGATTACAAGATTTCCGAAGGCGGCAACAGCGGCATCATTTTCCACGTCACGGACGCCGGCGGCGCGGTGTGGGCCACCGGCCCGGAATTTCAATTGGAGGACAATGCCAAGGCCGCCGATCCGCAGCGCTGCGGCTGGCTCTACGCACTCTATCAGCCGCCGCTCGACCCCCAGACCGGCAAGCCGCTCGACGCCACCAAGCCGGCCGGCGAGTGGAATCACATCCGCCTCGTCATCAGCCCGGACAAGTGCGTGCATGAGATCAACGGCGTGAAATATTTCGAATACGTCATCGGCAGCGACGATTTCAACGCCCGCGTGGCCAAGACCAAGTTCGCGAAGATGCCGTTGTTTGCCAAGTCGAACCGCGGTTACCTTGCGTTGCAGGGCGACCACGGCTCGGTCGCCTTCCGCAACCTCAAGATCCGCCCGCTGGACGCAAAACCCTGAAGCGGTTCGCGCGGTTCGCAGTTGACCGGCGGGGAAAATTGGACATTACTTGCGGACCGGTCTGAACCGGTCTGAATCATGGGAACCAATCTGCTCTCGCAAAATCCGTTCGCGGTGCTGACCTTCATCGTCGCCCCGGCGATCCTGACCAACGCCACGAGCGTGCTGGCGATGAGCACCATCAACCGCATGCTGCGGACGCGGGAACGGATGCAGCAGCTCTACGCCAAATCCGAGAGCGGCACGGAATTCCGCGGGGATGCCTTCATCGAACAGGTGAACCGCGTCGAAAGCCAGGCGGTGCATCTGTTGAGCGCGCTGCGCTGGATCTACACGGCGCTCGGGGCGTTTGCCGCGGCGAGTCTCGTGACCTTGCTGGGCGCGGTGGCGGGGCAATTGGGCAATGAACTCTTCATGGGCATCGTCGTCGGCGCAGGCCTGGTGCTCGGCGTGCTCGGCGTGTTCGGCCTGGTGGGCGGCTGTTTGAATCTGCTGCACGCCACCCAACTTTCGCTCCTGAATATCCGCGAGGAAGCCGCGCTGATCCGCACCCGGCAGGCGAAACAGAAACCGGCGGCGGACAATGCCGCTAAGTGAAGCATTGCCGGGCCGGCCTGAAGCCCGCGGCCGGCGCTGCCACTTTCTATCTTTGCAAATGATTAAGCACCCGATATGGACAAGAATTTGAACCACCAGCCCCATTTATTTCAACCGCTCACCGTCCGCTCAGTCACCTTGCGTAATCGCATTGGCGTGTCGCCGATGTGCCAGTATTCCGCCGCGGACGGCGTGGCGAACGATTGGCATTACGTTCATCTCGGTTCGCGCGCGGTCGGCGGGGCCGGGCTTGTCATCGTCGAAGCCACGGGCGTCGCGCCGGAAGGCCGCATCACGCCGGGCTGTCTGGGACTCTGGAACGAAAACCAGATTGAGCCGCTGGCGCGCATTGCGAAGTTTGTGAAATCCCACGGCGCGGTGGCCGCCATCCAGATCGCGCACGCGGGCCGCAAGGCGTCTGCCGCTTTGCCGTGGAACGGCGGCGCGCATTTGTCCGAACCTCAAGGCGGCTGGCCGACCATTGCGCCAAGCGCGATTGCATTCGGCGGCGATTTGACCAAAGTGCCGCGCGCGATGACCGAGGCGGATATCGCCCGGGTGCAGAATGATTTCGTCGCGGCGGCAAAACGCGCCTTGGCCGCCGGCTTCGAATGGCTGGAGTTGCACGCGGCCCACGGCTACCTGTTCAACGAATTTCTCTCGCCGCTGGCGAATCAGCGCACGGACAAATACGGCGGCGGTTTTGAAAATCGCATCCGCTTCCTGCTCGACACGACGCGTGCGGTGCGAAAAGTCTGGCCGGATCATCTGCCGCTGGCAGCGCGCGTCTCGGCGATTGACTGGAAGGAAGGCGGCTGGGACCTCGAACAGTCCATCGCGCTGGCGAAGCAGCTGAAGGCCGAGGGCGTGGACCTGATGGATTGCAGTTCCGGCGGCGTGGTGCCGGACGCGAAAATCACCGTGGTGCCCGGTTACCAGGTGCCATTCGCCGAAAAAATTCGTCATGAGGCGGACATTCTCACGGCGGCCGTGGGCTTCATCACCGAACCGGAACAGGCGGACGACATCATCCGCCATGGTCAGGCGGACGTGGTGCTGCTCGCACGCCAGTTCTTGCGTGATCCTTATTGGCCGGCCCACGCGGCCCGGACGCTTGGCCACAAGCTAACGGCGCCGCCGCAATATGCCCGGGCGTGGTGACCATCCCAGGCGCCGATGAATGCCCGGCGCATTGATTTGCCTGCGAACATTGCTTTTTGAGCGGAATTGGCCTATTGGTTTGTGGCTTTATGGCCACGCCTGAAAACATCGTCACGATCCGCAACCTGTCGAAAGTCTATGCCCAGGGCGAGATCCAGGTCACCGCGCTGGATAATATTTCCCTCAACATCGCCACCGGGGAATTTCTCACGCTCATGGGACCGTCCGGTTCCGGCAAATCCACCTTGCTCCACATCATCGCGGGGGTGGACCGGCCGACCAGCGGCGAGTGTCTCGTGCAAGGCGTGGACGTGACGAAACTCAACGAATCCCAGCTCGCCGATTGGCGGAACCAAAACGTCGGGTTCGTTTTCCAGACGTTCAATTTGATTCCCGTTCTCACCGCGTTTGAAAATGTCGAATTGCCTCTCCTGCTGACAAAGCTCAAACGCGCGCAACGCCGTAAGCAGGTCGAGGCGGCGCTCGAACTCGTCGGGCTCGCCGACCGGATGCATCATCTGCCCAAGCAGTTGTCCGGCGGACAGGAACAACGCGTGGCCATCGCCCGCGCGCTCGTCACCGACCCAAAACTCGTCGTGGCCGACGAACCGACGGGCAATCTGGATTCGCACTCCGCACAGGAAGTCCTGGGCATTCTGCAATCGTTGAGCCGGCAGGCAGGCAAGACGGTCATCATGGTCACGCACGATCCGAAAGCGGCGGCATTCGGTTCGCGCAGCATTCATCTGGAAAAAGGCGAACTGACCAACTGATGCCATGAACCTGCCCGGCTTCATCGTTCGCAACGCCTTCCGCAACAAGCGGCGATTCGCGTTGTCGGTTTCGAGTGTGGCAGCCAGCCTCTTCCTGCTCATCACGCTGCAGGTCGCGTTGCGCGAATTGACCAATCCCATCAACGATGAGGGCTCCAGCCTGCGCATCATCGTCCGCAACAAAGTTTCGCTCGCCCAACCATTGCCGGCGCGGCAACTACAAGTGCTCGATAAAATTCCCGGCATCGTCACCGTCTCGCCGTTCTCGTTCTTTGGCGGGCTTTACAAGGGCGACGAGAAGTTCACGAGCTTCGCGCAGTTCGCCGTGGATCCCAAACGCACGTTGCCGCTGCTCGCCGACGCCAAAATTCCCAAGGAACAACTCGATGCGTGGATCGCCGACCAGACGTCGTGCATCGTAGGGCAGATGACCGTGGATCGCTACGGCTTGAAGATCGGCGACCGGCTGCAATTCACCGGGCAGATTTATCCGTGCGACCTCGACTTGAAGATCGTCGGTATCTATCACGGCACGGCGGACGACCGCAATCTCATGTTCCACCAGAAATATCTCGATGAATTGCTCGGCAATCCCGGCACGGTCGGCACCTGGTGGGTGCGCGCCGCGTCCGTCGCAGAAGCGCCGCTGGTGACGGATCGCATCAATAAGGCCTTCGCCAATTCCAGCGCCGAGGTGCGCGCGGAATCGGAACGCGCCTTCGTGCTCGGCTTCGTTTCCATGTGGGCGAACATCAAGACGCTCATCGGTGGCATCAGCATCGTGGTGATCTTCGCGCTGCTGCTCGTGACCGTGAGCACCATGAGCATGGCCATCCGCGAACGTTTCCGCGAACTGGCGATCCTCAAGGCCATCGGTTTCCGCCGCCGGGAATTGTTCGCGTTTGTCCTCGCGGAAAGTTTCGGCCTGGCGATGTGCGGCGCAGTGCTGGGCGCGGGCGGCGCGTGGGTGATTTTTCACAGCATCAATATTCAAAAGTTGACCAACGGTCTCTTCGTGATGTTCGAGGTTACGCCCAAGATGATGGGCCTGGCATTCTCGGTCGCCGCGCTGCTCGGCGTGCTGGCGGCCATCGCGCCGATGTTCACCGTGGCCCGCACCAGCGTGGTGCAGGGATTGAAAACACTCGACTGATATGGCATTGCCGATCCGCTATAGCCTCCGCAACGCGCTCGTCCGCTGGCGTTCCACCATCGCCACGGTGCTGGGCATCGCGTTGGTCGTGTTTGTGTTCGTGCTGCTGCAATCGCTCGCCGCCGGCATCGAGAAGAGCAGCGGCAACACTGGCGACCCGCGCAACATCATGGTCGTCCGCAAAGGTTCCACCGCCGAATCCGCCAGCCTGATCGGCCGCCAGAATCTGCAGGACATCCGTTACCTTCCGGAAATCGCGCGCAATGCGAATGGCGAACCGGTCATCTCCGCCGACGTGCTCGTGCTGGTAAACCTGCCGCGCCGCAACAACGGCGGCGAAGCGAACGTCCTGCTCCGTGGCCTCACGCCGCGCGGCATGGAATTGCGTCCACAAGTTCACCTCACGGCCGGTCGTTGGTTCGAGCCAGGCAAACGCGAAGTCGTCGTTTCCGCCAAGCTGGCCCGGCGTTTTGCGAACTTCGACATCGGCCAGACTTTCAAATCCGGCAGCGCAACGCTCACCGTGGTCGGCTGGCTCGAAGGCGGCGGCAGCGCGTTTGATTCCGAATGCTGGCTGGATGCGGACGAGTGCCGATCCCTGTTCGAGCGCGACATGTATTCGAGTTTTCTGATTCGTCCCACCGACGCAACGGCGGGAGAAAAACTGATCGCGCGCATCGAGGCCGACCGGCGGTTCAAGCTCAAGGCCGAAAAGGAAGTGGATTACTATCGCAAACAAACGATGACTGCCGCGCCCATCAAATGGCTGGGGAATTTCCTCGCGGTGACAATGTCCATCGGCGCGGTGTTTGCGGCGATGAACACCATGTATGCCGCCGTCGGCTCGCGAACGCGCGAGATCGGCACCTTGCGCGTGCTGGGCTTCCGTCGTCGCGCCGTGATCGTCGCGCTGCTGCTGGAAGGCGGTTTTCTCGCGCTGCTCGGCGGCGTGCTGGGCTGCGCGATCGCGTTTTATTGGAACGGCTACACCACGGCCACGATGGGCATGGAGACGTTCAGCGAAATTGTTTTTGAATTCCGCGTCACACCGAAGCTCGTCATCGAAGGACTGATCTTCGCCGTGACCGTCGGGCTCATCGGCACGCTGCTGCCCGCCATCCGCGCCGCGCGCCTGCCCGTCATCGCCGCGCTCAAATCCTTATGAACGAAGAATCGAAATCCAAAGTCGCCCAGCTCCGGATTGATCCCGCCGCCCGCCAACGCTCCGGCGGCACAGTGAAATTCATTTTTATCGGCGTGGCCGTGGTGATCGTGATCGCGCTTCTGGTGTGGAAACCGTGGTCCGGCGAAGGCCAGCGCACGGTCAATGGCAAAGGTGGCACGGTGGCTGCCGCCGTAATCGGAGATGCGGCGGCGAAAAATTCTGTCAGCACAACCAACACAGATTCGCCCGCGAACTCCGCGCGCCTGGCCGACGACCGCGTGGCGCTCACCGTCAGCGGCTACATCATCAACCGCGAGCGCATCGAGATCAGCCCGCGCTTTCTCGGCGTGGTGACGTGGATCGGCGTGAAGAAAGGCGACGCCGTGACGAACGGCCAGGTCGTTGTGCTGCTCGATGCCGCCGAATATCGGGCGCGACTGAATGAAGCGGAAGGCCACGTGGCCAACGCCAAAGTCGCGGTGGCGAAGGGCGAACTGGATTACGAGCGCATCCACACGCTGTCCCAGACGCAGATCGCCTCGAAGCAAAACGAGGACGACGCGCGGTTACAGCTCGATTCCGCCCGCGCCGCGTTGCGCGAGGCCGAGGGCGTCGCCGAGCTGGCCCGGACGTATGTCGAGTGGTGCACCATCCGTTCGCCCATCAACGGCGTGGTGGTGGAAAAACTCGTGAACCCGAACGAACTGGTCATGCCGCAGAGTTTCGGCGGCGGCCGCGGTCCCAGCACGGCGCTCATCGCCGTGGCCGATCCGCAGGATTTGCAGGTGGAGATTGACATGAACGAATCCGACCTGGCGAAGGTTTCGCTCGGCCAGAAATGCCGCGTCAGTCCCGAAGCTTACCCGGATAAAATTTACGAAGGCACGGTCGCCGAGATTGCGCCTGAAGCCAACCGCGCCAAGGGCACGTTGCAGATCAAGGTGCAGATCCACGCTCCGGACAAGTTTCTCACGCCGGAGTTGAGCGCGAAGGTGGAGTTTTTGAAGACGGACTCACATTGAGATGCGTTTGTGGGGAACGGCGCGCTGCGCCGTTCTGCGGCGCCGAGCGCAGCGTCAGGCGCCGGAATCGAATGGAACCAAACGTTCACCTCACCGCGCTCGTTCCGCCTTTTCGCTTGAATCAAGCTCGCAAACGAACAGACTGAAACAACTTTGATGAGACCTTTATTTCACGCTGTCATCGTGTTCGCCGTTTCCATCGCCAGCCTGTCTGCCGGCAATATTTTGCTCAAGATGGGCATGGACCGATTCGGCGCGCTGACCGACTCTGGTGTGCCCGTGGTGCAGGCGCTCGTGAAAGTGCCGCAGCTCCCCATCGGTATCGTGCTGATGACCGTGCAGTTCATCGGGACGATGCTGCTCTTCAAGTGGGGTTGGGACGCGAGCGTGGTGATCCCGATCATGGGCCTGTGTTATGTGGGCACGGCCATCCTGGGCAAATGGATGCTCGGCGAACCGGTGAACTCGATGCGCTGGTTCGGTATTTTGCTGATCATCGTCGGCGTCTTCTTCGTCGCCCGCTCGGCCACGCAGGCGAAAGTTCCATGATGCATCTTTGGCAGGCCGCGACTCTGTTCGTCGGAATTCTGGTTCTGACGGGCTTGGCTTCCGCCTTTTTCGGACTGCTTGCGACCCGCAGTCATTTCGCGAATAAAATCCCCCCCGCATTTCCGGAACCGGCGCCGAAGATCAGCATTCTCAAACCCGTGGAAGACGCCGGGCCGAACACCTACGAGGCGTTCGCGTCGTTTTGCCGGCTGGATTATCCTAGTGAAGTGGAGATCATCATCGGCACCATCCGGCATGACGATCCGGTGGTGGCGATAGTCGAAAGGCTGCGCGCTGCCTTTCCCGAACGTAAAATCCAGCTCGTCTTTGCCGAACTCAAAGGCACCAACCGCAAGACCAGCATCATGGAAGCAATGTGGCAAACCGCTTCCGGGGAATTTCTTTTTTTCTCCGACGCCGACGTCGCCGCGCCGAACGATTATTTGCGCCAGCTCGTGCCCCGGCTCGCGCCACCGGACGTGGGCTGCATCACTTGTCTGCCGCGCGGCGTTGAGGCGCACACCATTGGCGGCAAGCTGATCGCGCTGCATTACGGTTTTAATTATCTGCCGCAATGGATGCTCGCGCAGCGGACGACCGGCATCCACTGGGCCATCGGCCACACGATGGCGGTTCCGCGGACAGTGCTGGAGAAGATTGGCGGCTTCAAAAATTTCCTGAACCATCTGGCCGATGATTACGAACTCGGCAATCGCTCATCGCAGCTTGGCCTGCGCGTGATCGTGCCGCCATTGCTGCTGGATTGCGTGGTGCCGGCGGAAACGTTTGGTGCGGCGTTCACGCGGATGCAGCGCTGGAAACGCACCATCCGCCGTTCGCGCGGCGCGCAATTTCTCGGTGTCATCATTACCTACCCGGTTTTCTGGGCGCTCATCTTCGCCTTGCTCCAGCCGCTCGCCTGGTGGTCGTGGAGCGTGCTGGCAGCGGTGGCGCTGATCCGCTGGCTGCTCGCCGCCGGATTGCAAACGGTTGTAAAAATGCCGGACTGGCCGCGCGCCTGGTGGCTGCTGCCGGTCATGGACGTGGTCGAAGGAATCACCTTCTTCGGCGCGTATTTTGGCCGCACGATTTTCTGGGCGGGCCGTCGTTACACACTGCTGCGTGATGGAACCCTGGAACTGGCAACCCCGGAGTCGCGCCTGAAGAAAAGCGCGCCCGCCGGCATGGCAAAGCCGTAGATTCACCCGGTGGCCAGGCCGGGCGGCGGGGGCGGTTTTCCGCTGGATTGCCGCTGTCTCTTTTGGCAATGAGTTGCAACTTTATCGCATGCTTTATGCGGCGGGATGAAATACAACGCGCCTTGGCCGAAGTCCGGGCGATATATGCGGAACTGGCGAAGCGGCCTTTGGAACGCTCGTGCCAGGCGACAACCGGCTGTTGCCAATTCCAGCTCACCGGGCTGACGCCGCAGCTCACCAAAGGCGAGGCACTCGTGGCCGCCAAAGGTTTTCGCGCCACCGGCCGCAAGGAACTTCCCGGATCCGCCGACGGTGCCTGCCCGCTGCTGAAACGCGAGACCGGGCGTTGTCTGATTTACGCCGACCGGCCTTTTGGCTGTCGCACACACTTTTGCGATGCGGCCGGCGGACCGTATCCGCGCAAACAGTTGCTTGATCTCATTCGCCGGCTGGAGACCGTGGACCAGCGACTTGGTGGCGACGGTCCGCGAAAAATCCAAGCAGCGCTCGGCGCCGCCTTGAATGGATGACTAGGATCATAAAAACAAAAAAGGGGGACGCCATTGAAACGGCTCTGCTCCCTGATTCTTCCGACACGCGAAAGGCTAAAATGAAGATCGCAAAATGACCCGTGCCGCCCAGTTGCTCTGGGTGCAGCTGAATTGGCCGGCTGGCTTGAATCCAACCATGGCGCAGTCCGTAGCCAACCGCCCGTCCCGCGCCGCCGGTTCGTGATCCGCACACGCCGTGATCCGTCGCCGCCGTGGAATTGCCCGCCGGCACATTCGGCCCGCCGGAGCCGTCTGCTCCGGCCAAACGGATTGGGACCACCAGCCGTTCGCGGAGTTGTTATTGATCTGATTCGCACTTGAGATTCCTTAAGGCGCTTGAACGGACTGACTTCCGGTCAAATGAATCGGGCGCCTTGGATTCGGCGGTCCGGGAATTGAAAGGCCGCTTGGGAAGAATGTGCTGCTGACCGGCTCGGAATTGGCATTGAAGAAACCGGACACGGCACACATTTCACCAAAGGCCAAATATCCGTTCATGCAGCAGAGAGCATTGGTGCTGAATTTGTCGGGTGAAAAGCTGGGTTGAATGGGACGGGATAGTCGGCTGCAATCTTAAGGTCATTTATTCATTGGTGAAGAATTCTGGCAGGTGACGATCAGTTCGGGTTGTTGAAACAGCCCGAACTTTTCCGTCCGTGGAAAATAAAAACGCGCTTAAACAGGGGAAACAGCTTTGAACGGGCTTGGGTTTGTTATGCAACGCCGTCATGCAAGCGGCGCCATTTTCCGCCCGACAACGGGTAACCCATTGAAAATATTTACCGGAATGAAAGTGGTGGTAGGTGATGGATTCGAACCATCGAAGTCATAGACAGCAGATTTACAGTCTGCTATTTTTATACACTTTGCTTATGTTTGTTAGTTTGTGTTTGCTTTTTGTTTGACTGCTGGCGGTTTTATGCGAGATTTGGCGCATACAGCAGAAACCAAGAGAAGGGACAAGAAATGAAAACAAAACCCGACCGCTATTTGTTGAAACGTGGAAACAGCTTTTACTGTTCATGGCGGCGTGATGGCAAACTAATAACGCGAGCTTTACGCGATCCCAACGGGCAACCGATTACCACTATCGAAGCTGCGCGAAAGGCCCGAGACGAATTCATGCGCCCGTTCACAGCTTCATCCGAAACAAAAGTTTTAGAGGAGTTAAGCGCGAAGTTGCAAGGCCGTAAGGCCGAGCTTGCCACTTGGGAAGATCAGCAGCATCCGCCGTCATCGATCAGGCAGGCATGGAGCGACTATCTCGCCTCGCCCAATCGGCCGGACAGCGGCGACTCAACGCTTCGCCAGTATGAGTTCCAGTGGCAAGCCTTTGCCGATTGGATGCAGGAAAAACATTCAGACATCTTGACCTTGCGCGATGTGTCGAAGGAAATTGCTGAGGAATATGCCAGCAGTTTGAACCATGGCAGATTTAGCCCATCCACCTACAACAAGCATTTGAATTTGCTGACGCTGGTTTTCCGTGTCGTTAAACACAAGGCCAAGCTCACCTGCAATCCGTGGGAAGAAATTCAACGCAAACGAATGGTCACGAATAGCCGACGTGAACTGACGATTGATGAACTGCGAAAAGTCTGCCAGGACGCAACGGGCGAATTGCAGGTTTTGCTCGCACTCGGTGTGTATTCCGGTTTGCGGTTGGGTGATTGCGCCACCTTGCGCTGGGGTGAAGTTGATTTACAGCGCGGGATGATTCGTCGAATCCCCAACAAAACCGCCCGACGTAATCCCAAACCCGTCATTGTTCCAATCCATCCAGTTTTAAGCAAAATGCTGGTGGCCACACCGCTGGACAAACGCGGCGAGTATGTCCTACCCGAAATGGCCGGCAATTATTTGCACAGTGTTTGCATGGTCACGGACAAGGTGCAAAGCCACTTCAAAAAATGCGGAATCAAACTGCACAAGCCCGGAACCGGAGCGGAAGGCAAGCGCGCTGTGATCGAAGTTGGCTTTCATAGCCTGCGACACACATTCGTTTCACTTTGCCGCGAAAGCAACGCGCCGCTGGCCGTGGTCGAAAGCATCGTCGGCCACAGTAGCCCGTCTATGACGCGGCATTACACGCATCTCGGTGAATTGGCCGCTGGCCGCGCCGTGGCCTTGTTGCCCTCCGTGATGAGTAACGAGAAAGCGTCCGGCTTGCAAACTGAACCGGAAAACATTCTACTCAAAGCGCATGAACTAGCCAAAAGCATGACCACCGCGAACTGGCGAACCAATCGCAAAAAGCTGCTTGAATTGTTATCTCAAACCGCATGAGTGAGGACCCGCAATTACGCCAGCTTGAGATCGCGTTGTATCAGCATCTTGAACAGTGCAAAATCCCACTGACAAGAGATGACTGGGCCGGTTTTTGTAGAGAATTGGATAAGTTGAAAGTCCGAGAGTTTTTTTTTGATGACTGGATTATAGGAGAGCGAATGCGGTTTGCCCGTCTGACAAAAACCGGATTGTTTCAAGACCGAATCAACGACGCATTTATTCTTGCCCTTCATCAACTGCGTGTCCTCGGTCCTAAAGCCAAGGTATATGACACTGAAGTTGTCAATTGGATGACTGACAAATTCATGAAAAGCATCTTGGACGAGAGCCGGCATGAAGAGCGGCGGAAGCGGAAGGCGAAGAAAGCGCGCGACCTCAAACCCAAAGCGCCAAGCGTTATGAAGAATTGGCTTGAACCGATGCCGATTTTTCATGAAGGCGATCCATGCGGTTATGTGCAAGCGACTGGACAGCGGCGCAAAGTGATTGAAGTTTTACTTCGTCGCATCCGCTCAAAGCCGGAAACAACATTGACCCAAAAACAACGCGGGAAACCGGCCAGACTTTACGGATTCGAGACAAATTGTCGTGTATTAAAGCAATGGCTAGGGGAATGGTGCGACCAAGGGCCGGAACAAAAAAAAGAAATTATTCTCAGGGAGGCTGATCAGCTTGCCGAGATAGTCGCCAAGGCTAACAGTCCGGTAGATGAAAAGCGACTGGCACGTTTAAGGCAAATTTTCATAACTCAGGCAAAGTCTGCCACAAAGAAAAGTCCAACCAATTGCAGTTTTGATTTTCTCGCTTCTTCATCGGCCTGCCGCAAGAAATTTCCGCCGCCAGTTCCAGTTGGGGCCTCGCATTTCGTCGAACTTATGGCCTGCATGGCGCGATTTATACCCCCTAAATAAATATGGGGTTTTGAAAATTGTTTGCGGCTGGATTTTTTACTTTTGCTCGGTTTCTTTCCACTTCTGCTTTCAGCAGCATCTTTGAATTTGGGGTTTTCAGGTCTCCCGGTTGCGTTGTTGCCTTTGATGTTGTTTAAGAAGGCCAGCAAGAGGCGCAATGCGCGCCGACGCGAAAACACAATATGCTGGCAACCACACTTAAAATTGTTCGAAGTGGGTTTGAATCCGACCCAACCCTAACCCCTGCCGACCGCACCCGCCTCATGGCCACGTTGCGTAACGGTCTCTCACCTCAGATCAAGCCGGCATTCCCGCCACTTGAGACTACTCCGCGTCTGATTCGCCGCGCCGAGGCAGCTCGCCGTTATTCGTGTTCAATTCGCACGATTGACAAGCTTGCAGCCAGTGGCTTTTTGAAAAAACGCAAGTTGCCTGGTCGTGTGCGTGCGTCTGGATTTCTCGCAAGTGATGTTGATGCACTGATTCAGGGTGAAGGAATCGCATGAAACCGACAGATCCTTCAAACGTTTCCCTCGGTGAGAAAATCGCCGCCAAACGCGCCGGACGGCTGGCGACGTCGCCCGACAGGTTCAAAGGGCATTTCGTCGCCGCTTGGTCGTCGAACTGCTCGCCTCGACGAGCTGTGAAGGCGTTTTGTCTTGAGTGTAACGGCTTCGACCCCGACGCAATCGCCGGTTGCATCGCTTACGCCTGCTCGCTCTGGAATTTCCGGCCGTTTCAAAAACCATGAAATCCGCGCTTCGATTTTCCAAAGCATCCGGCTCGACTTGCCGCCGTATCGAAAAAATCTTCCGGCGTGGCAGACGAGCGGCAAAACGCACACTTTTAGCACAATACCGCCGTAGATTTTCGGAAAGGTTGGAAAAAAGTGAATGACACGATTCAATTTCCGCTGCCTTTGTTGGCATATCTTGGAAATTACCACGACCGGCTTGAGGCCGTTATCACCTACGCGACCGTAGCCACTGGGATGCACCGGCTAAAAGTTCTTTCGCCGTCACAAGTGGAACAAGAATTAGCCGGTGAGAAACTGCCGAAGGGAAACCGCGCAGTCAGCGACGAGCAAATCCAAATCATCACACTTGGTTGCAAATGGTGCCACATTTGCAGCCCAGACACCACTGAGAATGCAATTTGTCGATGGGGGCGATACCAAATGGCGGAAAAATTTCTTCAAGCATGGAAAGCCGCCGGACGCACCGCACCCTGGACGCGTGTTCGTAAAGACATGGTATTTGAAGCGCGCGATGGCGCGGCGAAAACCTATCAGCGTTTCGCGGCTCTGTGTGCGGTCAATGCCGCCATCGGCTCGAAACCTTTTGCCATAGTCACGCGCAACCGCGTCCGCGCCGGGATGCTCGGTTATTCCAGCGGAAAGCTTTTATTCGATGATAAGGGCAATCTGACAAAATCAGGAATTGAACTTCTAAAAAGTCGGGGTGATCAAGACCGTGAGGTCATCACGGCCAGCCAAGCGCGAACGCGGCTGGACAACTTTGTCAAAACTCGGCTGCTAAATAGGTTCACGCCCTACAGAGGCAGCTACACTTATTATTCAAAAAACAATCCAGATAATCCGCAGAACATGACCGCCGAAAAAATCGGCGCGGCTCTGTTAATTCGCGCCCAACGCACCGGCCACAATCCGAAGTTGAAACAGCTTGGTGAACTAATCAGACAAACCAAGCAACGCCAGCCCTTATTAAGTGGCGAAGGCTCAGAAAAGTCGCCACATAATACAGACTCACCACTTAATAGAGAAGTCGCCACCCAACCGCCACCGGACCGCCACCCAGTCGCCACCCAGTCGCCACATAATGCTTCTCTTAATGCTTCTCTTAATGCTTCAAAAAATGCTCCTTTTAATGCGGGGAGTATTTTTATTAATTCCGAAGAAAAAGCAATTGAAGCAAAGCCAGAACATTATCCAGACGGCGGAGAGCCAACACTGGACGAGGTTAAAAGGTTCATGGAAAGCAAAAACCCTGGTTTTGGTCAATTCGCAAGCCTATGGCGAAAAACGATGCAGAAACGAGGCTGGAAAGACAATGAAGGCACGCCAATAAAAGACTGGAAGCCATACGCTGAACAATTCTGCCAATGAAAACCAAGAATCCACCCATCATCCGCACCGGTCAGCGCAAGCCTTACGCCAAAGCCACGCGCCAGAAGATTGACGAGCGGCGCGGTTTTGTTGCGCGGTTGCTCCGCGCCGGGAAAACCAAATTTCAAATCCACCGCGCCGTCCGGGAGAAATTCTGCGTCGAATGGCGTCAAAGTGATCGCTATATCGAATGGCTGACAAAAACGGATATGACGGACACATGACTTACGCGCGCGCGCACACGCAGAGAGCATGTGTCTATTCTCGCGCTATTATCCGCTGACGCGCGGGGTTCCGGCAGGATTTGCAGCCGCTTCGCACCAGCTTCGCCGCGCGCTGCCCGACCGCTATTTTCCCGCTTAATTCTCGCGAAGGGATTTTCACCGAGAATCAAGCGTGGATTTGCAAGGGTTTAGCGAGAATCGAGCGGTAAACACGCGGGCGTCAACACCGCCGGTTACATGGCTCGCGCGGTGGATGCTTTTGATAAGCTTGATGGGTTCGCTTCATTCACTGATTTTTTCCCCAAGCGCCTGAAAGTCCTCATAAGGTTTGTCCCAGTCCACATTGGGATAGGCATCCTTTAGAGTGGCGAAAAACTCCGGCTGATTGAGTGTTTCAAAAGTTACATCCTTGAACGACACATCCAGTGTCATCGCCAACGTGATTTTGTCTGCGGTCGGAAAAACTTTGCTGAGTTGAGTATCGAGCCATTTGCGGAAGTCATGTTCGGTTGGTTCTGGCGTCAGCAAACCACCGAGCATTTCATCTGTGGGGTGATCTATGGCAATTTTCAGGTAATGTTCGACGACCTGTTGGCGGGATTCGGCCAGTTTTTGTTCGATGGTGGCTTCGACAGACTTTTGGTGTGCCGCAAGTTTGGTGCGAAACACGGCAATGCGTTCGTCAAGGCGCGTGCGGATTGACTTGAGAATGACCCGGCCGAACTGACGCCCAAGCGTCCGTGTGAGGTCTTTGCGGATTTCGTTCAGTTCATCTTCCAGGGCCTTCGACGAAACTTTGCTGTCTTTCTCAATAAGGTCAAACGTCGTGCGAAGCCGCCCTTCGAGGTCTTTGCCGGCGTCGAGTTTTTGAATCGCCTTGGGAATCTCGACGCGTTGACGCTGAATCGCAGCCCCGCGCAATCCGATCTCGACGTATTGCAAGTAGGGTTCAAAAACTTGCACTCGCCGAGCCACGTCGAACTTTACCGGGGGAGCAAGGCGAAGGTTTTCCGCAACTTCCTGAAATTTTTGAGGCGAAACTTCATTCACCCCGACTTCAACCTGTATCGCCGTCAGTTTTTCTCGTTTCTGTTCTGACGAGGCGGCGGCGATGGCCTCCGTCCTTGCTGCGGGGGACAAGCGGAGCAAGACTTCGGAAATTTGTCCAGGTTGCAGCCGGATTGCGTTCGGCGTTTCTTCGCTTTGTGGTTCCGTTTCGAGGTAAAGGGCTGTGGGCGTGAAGACGAATCCATCGTCGTCAACAATCAGGACGGCGGAGCGCAAGCCCGGCGAGTTAATCACTGGAACATTCGCCGCGTTAAGCAGGCGTATGGCGTCAATGTGGCCGTAGCCCATACGCATCACCCGTTCATTAAAATCAATGCTGACCGTGATGGTGTCGGCCGGAAGCGTTTCCGCCACCTCGCGGATGGCTTGAGCAACCGCCAATTGCAAGCCGGGAGCCGCGTAACAGACACGGTGTTTTGCGCTACGGATGAGGGAAGCCATCCGCTTCGAGTCCAGCGCGCAGAAAATGTGATGTGGGTTCATACTTTCTAAAACTTCTGCACATTTGCGCGCCGCGTTTTGATTCGCGCCAGTGCCGCCGCGCCTTTTTCTTCAAATTCTTTCCGAATTTTATCTGCGATGGATTTGACTTGAGCTTCATCTGCGGTGTCTCCAAGTCTTTCGGCAATGCGTTCCCCAAGCGTCTTGGCTCGCTGTTCCCCAGCGGGAGCTGCTGTTGAAGAAATAGCAGCCTCGGAATCAATTTTTGAAATGCGCTGGTCCTTCTCAGTCTGATGCCCTGAGTGGTGCAATTTTCGGAATTCAGCGTATCGGGTCTCGGTTTCCAAAAGTTGTTCTAGGGTTAATAGCGATCTGACCAGATCCAACGCCTTGGATGCGCGCTCCTCATCCTGTTCTTGCGCGAGTTTAATCCACATATAGGCTTCAACCACGTCCTCGGACACCCCATCGCCATTTGCATAACACATGCCAAGACAGCATTGGGCTTCGACATTCCCTTGCGCGGCAGCTTTCTGATACCACTTGACGGCTTCCGTGCCATTTTGCTGGACGCCATTGCCGCTCTCGTAACAACCGGCAAGAAAAAATTGTGCCTTGGCGTCACCTTGTTCAGCGGCTTTGCGATACCATTTCGCGGCTTCTGCATGATCTTGCCGTCCATCAAGCCCAAGCGAGAAGTAGCTTCCGAGAAATCGCTGCGAGCCAGCGTCTCCTTGTTCGGCAGCTTTCCGATATGTCCGCACCTGTTCGTCGGATGTTGTCACGTCCCGTTTTATCAAACGGCCAAAAAATTTTGGAATCATGTTACCCATACGCATTATGCGAAGTTCACATAAATAAGGGGTCTGATTCCTTTAAAAGTCAAGTATGCGGACTTCGCATATTTGATGAAAAAGACCGGCCAGCTAGAACAAAGAAATTTGATTGGCGAGCGCGTTCGCAAGGCGCGGCTGGCCTGCAAGCCTCCCGTCACGCAGGATGATTTGGTCGGTCGTCTCGCGGCGCGGGGCATTACGATTGACCAAACGGCGGTTTCACGAATTGAAAACCGGACACGCTATTTGATGGATTATGAGATCGCCGCCATTGCGCGCAGCCTGAAAGTTTCTGTGGGCTGGCTTTTTGGCGAGGCAGAAGGCCGTCGTTGAGCAAAAAGAGGGAGTTAGCCGTCAGATTGGACAATCCGCATTAAAGTATTCTTTGAACAACTGTCGTAACTTGCCGAGTCCCATCGGCAGGTCATTTTCGTATTCCCAATACTCCAAAATCCCGTTGACGGTCTCCATTTCAATGCGCTTGGCAATGACCATGACCCGCAGCAGCCTGATGGTGCTCCAACACTCGATGCCATTTGCCTCCGCCACCCTAGTCATACCGCCGTCATCGGTGACGACGGGAATGCCTTTAACGAACCCTGCCGCCAGCGCCTTCAGATCCTCGCGGGACAGATTAATTTTCTGCCCTTCACCGTAGGCATTCAGGAAGCTGAAGGCCGTTAATGATTTTGCGCGGTCGTCGCCGCGCAGTTCATACCGTCTCGCCTTGCGATCAGTGCGATATTCAGATTCGGAAACCCAATTGAATTTGCTTCGTAGCCGGGCACTTGTAGCAAATTCGTCATCTAATTCCGCCAGGACATAAAGCGTGTATTGTGGTGCCGAGCCGAATGGCTGCTGCAACAGTGGTCGAATTGAATTACCCAGCCGGAAATAGGCATTGCTGTCGAGCAACACATCCTGGATGGAATCGCTCATTTGGCGAGTTCCCCGGACAGTGCTTTTGCGTCAGTCAGGGAACCCCCTAGAACACCATGAATGAAATGCTCCACCCCCTGCTCATGCTTGGAAAAATCCCGCAGGGCTTCAAAAAACGGACTTTTGAAGGTCGTGCGCGCCACCGCAGCGTAAGCCTTGGGTTCAGGTGGTAATTGCTTGAGCAAATTCTGTGAAACGGTTGGACACCCTTTGACAAAATTCGTCACCGCGCCCATGAACCCGCTCTTTTGACCGAAATCAGTTTTCGGCAACCCCTGTGCTTTTTCGTATTCCTCAATGGCCCGCCCAATGGTGTAGGGTGAAATAATATGCTTTTGCGCTTCATCGCAAATGCGTCTGATGCGGGAAGCGATGCTCCGAATCCCTTGCAGATCGGCACGGAGCTTGGCGGCGTGAGCTTCTGGAAATAACAATGCCTGGGCAAAGCCATCGGCAAAATCTTCGCCGGCATCATCCGTGAGTTCCGGCGCGAGCGAATGGCCTAACTCGTGCGCCATCCAAAATTTGAAATCCACGATGCTGCTGTCCAGATTCAAAAATACCCATGTGGTTTGCGAATCGGGCAGGTAGATGTTTAGGGCGTTGCCGTGGTGTTGCCGCTCACCCCACAATGCCGGCACAATGACCGCATGGAGCTGATTGAACTTGCCGATGAGATAGCGGAAATCAAGGACGGCCTTATGCTCCAACCCCATTTCAGCCCGCACCTGCGCGGCAACTTTCTGCACATAATCGTAATGGCTAGTTGGGTCTTTAAGGGTTGGCGGATGCGTCAACTCCTGCTTGGGCAGGTATTTCACCAGCCGTTTAAGCAATTCACCAGTTTCGCGGGCGTTGTCGAAATGTTCGTCAGTGGTTTTCCGGTTGGCCTTCTTGCGGAACATCACCACGGGAACGGCGGAGGCGGGCGGCTGCATGACCAATTGTTCAAATGCCAGCCCCAGCAGCATTCCCATGCGGAGTAATTTATCCGGCTGCGGGAACGATTCCCCCGCCAGCCATTTGGAAACGGCTTCACGGGACACCTTCAGCTTTTCAGCCAAACCTGATTGGTTCAATCCGGCTTTGGCAAGGGAATCCTGAATGAGGGGAATGTTGAGAGTTTTCAGCACGAAGCCAGATTATAGCTAATACAAATCACTTGTCAACTTTTGTCAACCGACTTCGCCGCTCGATCTTTTTTGATCGTTTCCCATCACAAATTAAACGAATGAATTTCAATGTTCGGATTTGATGTTGAAGGGCGGGGCTAAGCGGACGCACAAGGACATTTCCAGCACGTCGCGGTTCGCGCAATTGGCCGGGCCGGGCAGCACCACATACAAAATTCGGGCGTGGGCGCGGAGCGCATGGAGGGCTGCATCGGCATCCTCGTAGAGGCCGCAATCACCTACCCAGGCAGTCACGGATAGTAGCCACGAGCATCTTTGAATTATGTGGCTTTCGTAGAACGACAGAGCCAAAGTCAACGCTGTCGTCTCTCAATATTTCTTTACCGAAGGCGCTGGTGACAATCACTTTCAAATCAGGTGATTCCGCACGCAGTTTAACCGCGAGTTCGTGGCCACTCAGGTCGCCGGGCATGACGAGGTCTATCAGGAGCAGATTGATTTTGTCCTTATGCTCGTGCCAGATATTGACTGCTTCATGGCCGTTGTGTGCCATCAGGATTTTAAAACCACAATTTTTGAGGACACTGGCAAGGGGCTCGCGCTCGGCGTGTGCGTCCTTGACGAGCAGGATGGTTTCGGAACCGCCGCGCCCGGTGACGCGAGGCGTGGGTTTTCCCGCCTCGATCTGGGCTGGCTCGACGAACGGAATGTAAACGTGAAAGGTCGTGCCTCTGCCGAGGCTGCTTTTAACTTCGATCCAGCCCTGATGTCGTTTAACTATTCCAAAAACCGTCGAAAGACCTAGACCCGTGCCTTTGCCTGGCTCCTTCGTTGTAAAAAAAGGCTCGAAGATACGCGGAAGATTTTCCGATTTTATGCCACAGCCGGTATCCTTCACTGTCAGGCAAACGAAATGCCCCTCCCTTGCGTCCGGGTGCAGATCAGCATGTTTTTCGTCCACCGCTCGAACTGAAACCTGAATGGTAAACTGACCGCCTTTAGGCATCGCATCGCGTGAATTAGTCGCTAGGTTTAACAACACCTGCTCTATCATTCCTTCGTCAGCTTCGAGTAGCGGCAGTTGCGGAAAATAGCTGACTTGTAGTTTGATGTTCTCTCCCAAAAGACGGACAAGCAGAATGCTTATCTTTTCAACAACTTCATTCATGTTGACCCGTTTGGGCGGCGCATTCACTTTATTACTAACGGCCAGCAATTTCCGGGTAAGTGCAAGGGACTGCACAGATGCTGTTTTGATTATTTCGAGATTTTCCTCGAGATGTTCTTTAGAGTCATTGGCCAGCAATGCACGATATCTTTGGCTCAAAAGAAAATCGGTGTAGCCATGAACCATCGACAACAGGACCCCACAACCAGACGTAATGCCAATCCCCGTTAGGCCGATGGATTCCAGATTCTGTGACTGGCGAATTCCTTCCGCAGAAAATGTGTTTTGAGAACGCTGATTAGCAGTTCGTGACAATTCCAATTCCAAAACCTTTCGCCGCAAATCTCTATTGGCCTCCTGAAGTATGCCTATCACACTTGCGGCAGTATCGCTTGTCAAAGCTTTCCAAAACTCCCGGTCTATCCAGAGCTTCAATTTTTGGGTTGGTGCAACTTCACGGGCACTTTCGAGCACAGAAACCGCACTCAAGATTTCTCCCGCGTCCACCAAACAGCTCGCTTGGCTGATTAGATTGGCGGTCGCCTTGTCGGGACGCTCAGCTTCCAGATATGCCTGCGCTATGACCCCCTCAAGTCGGGCCGCCTCGGATGCTAAAGCAGTGATCTTGTCACTGCCCGTGCGCTTCGCTGCTTCTAGCTGCATTATAAGCGACGTTTTTTCCGAGACGTATTTTTCTAGCTCGTCAGGCTTCATAATCGTGATACCAAAATTGCGCAAGGGCCTTACCATAGTTAGCAACGCAGACGTATCCGTCCTTCCCAAATGGATTTTCTTTCAACTGTTTTGCCTTTTCTTCGTGTAATTTATCAAGATTACCATCCTGTTGGCCGCTCGCCTCAAGAAGCAATTCCCTGTCACCTAGCCAATAGTCTGCTCGTTGACCCCTTCGCAAAACTTCCGTGACTTCCATCTTTGCAAACAGTTCAACGCTTGCACAGGCAAGAGCCAGTGTTGCAAATTCTGTTATCACAGGTTCTTGATATGTGCGCCGTATTTGATCGACGTCATTTTTCATTCCTTGCCAATTGAAACTGTAGGAGTTTTCGGTCTTTATCTGAGACGCTGATCTGACAGAAAATGACAACGTTTTATCCCCATCAACATAATCAACGCGCTGCAACAGACGACACACAAGTGGCGAAAGCCAGTCGCCAGCCCGAATATGAGGATGGGCCCTGGGTATCGTCTGGACGTCTTTCGATGTCATATAAATGGCCGAAACCAGCTTCCTCATTTGTGAGGCTTAATGTGTCTAGCAAAAGACATTTGCCCTTGCAAGCATTAACGAGTGATTGTCAACTATGCGTTCGCCCCGGCTCAAATGAGGTTTTGTAACATGGTCATTCTGACTTTGGAGCCGATACAAACAGATCTCTCATCAATCGCAAGTTTAGCGCGGTAAATGGCTCCCCTTTGAACACAACCTGCCTGACAGTTTTCTTACCACCCCGGCTTTCTCTCCTTAAATACTCACTAACATCCATCCAGCGAATTACACCTTTCGATGTGCGAACCACGAGCATCACCGGATACCCATGCTGTTGCCAGTATTCAGAGTGACGGTCATTCTTGATTGAAAAAATTTCCGCACCATCTTCCTTGCGGGTGTGGAGATATGAATCTCCCGACTTGAGCTGGAGATACAATCGTTTGCCGCTCGCTTTGCCGTGGTTGTCCTTGAATTCAATCTCACCATCAATACCATGATCGGAGTTCGTATATTGCCGATAGATTTGTCCTGCTTCACCAGCAATTGCATAAGTGTGCCCAACAAGGATTAGTTCACGACTCTCATTATCAATTGACGCTGTAGCTTGCGCCCCCAGCCTCCGAACACGGCGACGAAACCGCTCAGAATCAAACTTCTCCTCAATTAAATCCCATAACTCCACTCGCTCTTCGCACACCGGGCAAATAATGTCTTTGCAGCCCTTTTCCAAGCGAATCTGAATAGCACGCCGGTTTTCGATGGGATTACCGCACTTGCCACAAACGTAATGCCGCAGACGGTGGACATCTTGGGCCTTGATTTTCAAATGGTCATGCACATACCGGATAAAAGTCACCTGCATATCGTTTGAAATGCCTTGCTCGAAATAAATTTCCATGTCCGCTTTGCCCTCTGCCTTTTTCGTCATCTTTAATCCAAGTCGCTTTCCTGCCGGAGTTTTGAAATCCGCTGCGAACCGCCATAACCGGTCCCGCTCAAATGCCGGCGTGTGATGCAACCTAACGACTAATGTAGAATAGATTTCATCAAGAGGACCACTGAACTGATATGTGACGAGAACAAGCGGATGTCCGTCCAACTCTGGACGCTCACGTTTAAAATAACTAGGAAAAATGAGCAGCGTTCCTTTGTCAGTGTGTTCTCGCAGGCACAGCCCGTGATCCACGAAGGTCTGATGCATTGCTCTTAATACAATCTGCTCCTCCTCAACCGGCAGCCGTTTCATGTCCTGATAGTCCAGCTTTCCGGCGATTACAATCTCCTCACTGATGCAGCCAATTTCCTCCGCGTGGGCGCGCACAGACCGAAGGACTGCGGCTGCGTAGGCGTTCACTCGCTCCGGCTGAAGCAAGATAAAATCCCCGAACTCCAGCCTCCACACAACGCCAGGACCAGCCAGCAACCCAACTACTGCGCGTAATTGCTCCGGCGTAAAATTCTCGTCCGGCAAACGCAGCTCAAGCTGTTGTTTTAATTCAGCATTGCGCAGCAGCACTTTATTTTCATCCTTGAGTTTGACGATCTGATTTTTTAGTAATCGAAAAATTCGGGGAGACGTGGTCCACGAAATATCCTCCCATGGAACATGCCGAACAATCGCTTCGCGCAACGTCTCACAACCAGTGCCACGTAGCGCGCTAGTCTCTATATAATCCGAGAAGCCATGCTCCTGCTGAAAAAGTTCTATGCTTTTGCGGCTGATCATCAAACCGCCGCGATCACAACGGCCTGCGACCAGCAATTTTCTAAACGTTCGCCTCGCGGCGCGCTGTATGTCTCCATCCCATTGAATAAGTCCTTCAAATGGGTTTTCGCTTTGTGGATTAAAAACAAGAACGGCTAGCGCAGTTTCGTCCATGTAAAGTTGATGGATAAGCCGATAATCAGCCTGCCCGGCAAAGTCCCAAAGCCAGATTTCTCGCTCGATAAGATCTGACGCAGAAGCGTGGGGTAATTTCAACTGCGTAGCCCACACCGCATCGCTGGAAACGCTGTCTTTAAAGCGACCCTCAGCGAGCCGGTATGTCAACCCTGTTTTCCCAACACCGCTATCACCAACAAGCAATACTTTTGCATTCGTGTAGCGCACATTAACTGACGGCGGCGCTGCTTTTCGCGATTTGATTTCGTCAAGAAACCACAAACGTGCCACCCCGTTTACTGCCCAGGTGAGGGCAAACCGCCCATCGCCACTAAGCGCAATGCCGGAAACGCTATCTGTATGGCCTTCAAGAATCGCCACGCAGAAGCCTGTGTCCAAATCCCAAACGCGAACCATCTGGTCATCGGATGCAGAAACGGCCCGACGCCCATCGCCGCTGAGAGTGACAGCCCACACCTTGTCAGTATGACCTTCAAGCGTGGCAGTGCAACGTGACTCGTCACAGTCCCAAACCCTAACCGTGCAGTCATCGGAGCCAGAAATGGCGCGACGGCCATCATTACTTAGTGCAACACTTCTAACCGAAGCGGTATGTCCTTGAAGTCTGGCAAGGCATCGCCCCTTATCAACATCCCAGATTCCTACAGTCTTATCATCCGCTCCCGAAACGGCTCGACAACCGTCACTGCTCAGGGCCAAGCCTTTAACAAAGCCGGTGTGGCCTTCCAATCTTCTCAAGCAGCGTCCTGTGTTGACATCCCAAACCCAAACGGATGTGTCGTGAGAAGCCGAGACCACCCGACGACCATCTGCACTCAATGCGATCTTCTGAACCGTATCGTGATGGCCGACCAAAGTGGCTAGACAATGCCCGGTGAGAAGGTCCCACATACGCATTGTTTTATCACCCGATCCTGACAAGGCTAACAGGCCATTGGGAGTGACCGCAACGGACACAACGGGAGCTTCGTGACCCGTGAAGCTAACCTTGCAGCGTCCCGTCTCCACATCCCATACCATGAGTGTATTATCAGCAGCACCTGAGAGAATCTGGTCGCCGTTCCCGCTAAAAGTAGCGTCAAACATTCGCCCGCTATGGGCAAAAGAAATCACTCTGTTTTTAATAGAACGAAGTTTTGGTGCCTTTAATTTCTGGCTGCGGTTCGGCTGACAGGCCGCAAGCAAACGAGCATATTCTTGTGCCGTTCGTTTCCGCCACGCTACGGCAGCGAACTTCTTGATCGGGTCTGGAATAGATGAATCATCCAATTGCAATGGAATGAAGCGGCGTTCTGGACTAGCTGGATCGCGAAAACGAAATGTTCCGCCCTCAAGAATTGCCCATTCCGATGCGGTTATATGTTTGGACATCGCTAACACTAGAACGCGAGACGCCACCATACATTCTTCAATCCTGATTCTTCGTTCGCTCTTCTTGCTTGTGGGCAAAAAATCGCTCTCATCGAACCAAACACTAAGACCGTTACCCCTTAGCCGCCCAGCCAATTTACGCATCTCACTTTTGTCCTTTCCAGTATAGCTCAGGAACACATCAAACTTGAATTCTTGCTTCTCTATCATAGGTAGTCTCTTCTGATATTCAGTTAAAATTATTTATTGAAAGTTTTGTGCAGGAGCGATTGGAATAGATGTTCGGCTTGGCGCATGGACTCACGCTGCACCGAACGCAGCCGCTCGTGCCGCTCGACCAGTTCCGCAAACCGCGTCTGCAATGAAAGCGGAGGCTTGATGAAAATCAAATCCTCTAGTTTTCCTTTCGTAATCATCCGCTTCATTGCCAATGTTGTCTTTCGCTGGATATGCGGCTTGGCAGTCAAAAATAATCCGTAAAGAAACCAAGGGTCAACGTCTTGGTGAGGGGTCACCGCATTGATCTGCTGGTTGAAAGCAACCCGTCTGTCTGTCAAAACCACGTTGCCGATGGAGGCTTCGCTTCCTGCTATGCACGTCAACAATAGCGATCTGGCTTCGACAACTGTCCCGACTGCGATGCCTTTTTCCGAGAGTCCTTCCAAAGCCTTGGCGGGAGGTATTTGTGCGAGGCTGATGTTGTCTGACTTAATCCATTCGATTGCGTCGCCGTAGTAGTCCGCGTTTTCTCGTGGCGGAGTGTTGCCAGTCTCGACATCGCCAAGTTCAGAAACCTTGGCCCGTTCCCAGCCGCGTGGATTCGCAACCGGGTCGCCAAAGAGTTGGAGGAAGGCGGCTGGGAGGAAGGTGTCGGCCAGTTCGAGGGCGTAGCGGCGGGTGCATCGCAGCCCATCCGCCCGTTCCAACTCCCCCGCAATCCGCAGTTGCTCGCTCAA